>UMLT01000303.1_pt1 | contig 15724 bp, 28 predicted proteins | sample 1966641 | NCBI WGS metagenome assembly UMLT01 (sample SAMEA4836208, study PRJEB28245) | human gut metagenome | biome: gut microbiome; material: fecal sample | place: Denmark | collected 2008 | reverse complement strand
GTTATCAATAATCTAGCTTATATTACTTCCGTAAACGCCAAGGTATGTGTTATAGAGCGATTGGAGGTTGAGTCTGACTCTAACTTCTCTTTCTTGGTAGAGGCAAGCTCTTTTATTAAGTTCATGAAAAAACAGAAGAATTGCGAGATTACGATACTGCTTTCAGATAAAAAAGATCAGATAACGATCCGCTATGCTTCTGGTGAGTATAGTTGTCCGGCTTTTGATATCAATACATTCCCGCAGGTACATAAGATACTTGATGGAGGAATTAAGGTTAAGATGAGCGATTATGTTTCGGTTCTTAACAAAGCCAGCGATTATACGGAGGTAGATGACTTTTATCCATGCATTGAGAATGTGGTCATTGATATTGATGATATTAATATTAATATAGTAAGTACGGATAGAAATACTATTTACAGGTATTTTGTCCCTAATAAGGATAAGGTAGATAAGATGTTTATCCCGGTATCGAACGAATCCGCGATATTGCTTGATAAGCATATCAATAAGTCATCGGATATGTTGTCTATAAAAGTGGACGATACTAAGACTTATTTTTCTACGCCTGATATGGATATGTATGAGACCCATTTTGAGGGTAATTATCCAAATTGGAGGTTCGTGGACGAGCATTTTGTCAAAACAAGTACCTATGTCTTTGATAAGGATCTACTCGTCCAGGCCCTCCAAAATAATATTAAGGTAAATGAGTTTGATCATTGTAAGTTGATATTCACTGAAAAAGGATGCGGTATTATGTCAGAGAACCCTATGTCTGGAAGATCTTGTAAGGAAAGGCTTACGGCTTTATCGCATAACGGTAATGATATTATATGCGATGTGCTATGTGGTAGGTATCTTGGTATAGTTAAAAGCATACCATGGAATAGGATCGTTATCGAGCATGACCATAAATCTCATTTCAACAAGATTTATGGGGAGGATAATAAGAATGAGTATTTCTTATCATCATCAATTATTGTTTAATTTTTAAATATATATAATATGGGAGTTCGTGAAAATTCGCTAGGATCTAATAATCACTACTTTAAGATAAGTGGTAGTGGAGTTCTTTATCAATCATCCAAGGAGCCTAAAGAAGGTTATGAGGAACATGTGAATGATAAGACCGGGGCTGTATCTTATTGGAAAGTATTTTGGAATGGTATAGAGGGATATTTATCAGATATTGAGATAAGGGAGGTTGACTATAACGGGGCAAAAACTAAATACGTAGCTATAAAAATAAGCGATGACGAAGGAAACTATATTATAAATGTTCCTTTGATGACTCAAAAAGGAGGTATTAATAATTATGTTAAGTCATTGGTGAGATACTTGCCTAATATTGATCTAAAGCGTAAGGTGGTAATCAATCCAGCTCACGCTAGGAAAGGAGATCAATATGCCCCGGGTAATTTTTTTATCTCATATGCTAGGGAAACTCCTGATGGAAGGGATGAGCTTATACAGCAATATTATAAGAATGGTCAGAATGGATGGCCTGACAGAGTTGAGAGTACTGATATAATGGGGAATAAGAAGTTTGATTATACTGCCCAAGATGCTTTCGCCTATCAGGTACTTAATAAATACATTCAAAGCATTAAGACAGATGGGGTGAAACCCGCTCAGTCGGCAAGCCAAAACAACGTTGGTGAGGCTACAACGCAAACGCCCCCACCGTCATATCAGCCGCAAGCCCAGCCGCAGACGCCTCCTCCATCATACCAGCAGGCTCCGCCTCAGACAGCACAAGCTCCTTCTTTTGGAGGTCAGCAACAACCTCCTCAATATCCTCCTTTTGGAGATGACAATGATCTTCCTTTCTGATTAACTAATTGAAAATGAATAATTTAATGGAAAGTAATTTTAATATATCTACTAAAGTGAACCGTGTCTCGATGCCTACCCAAAATAAGGTAGATACGGTTATGAAGAACTTAGGGCATCGACCTTGTGTAGCGTATTCTGAGGAAAAGAATATGTATTATAAGGATGGAGAATGGGTAGCGTCAGATCTTGACGCTACTATCTTACCTCTTAGGGAGATGTTCGAAAAGACATCTGATTTGAAGTTAGGATTGAAGATCGTTTATTTAATAATAAAATTATAGTATGGCTACGATTGAAGATATCAAAAAACTTCTGGAGAGTAAGTCATTTACATCAGCCAGAGATCTTGAAGAATTTGAGGAAAAACCGGATGATAAGCTTGATGAGGTTCACATGAATTGCGATCCAATGGTAGGGATAGTTGAGAAAGATGGTAAAATTTTTCTCAACTCTTTAAAATTCTCTAAGGCATGGAACTCATTGGGGAAGGATATTCCTATCAAGCAAGGTAATGCCTTCCCGTTGGGTCAAGGTGATGTTCTTGATATAGACACAGGCATATCGGCCTCATTCCCGGATGATACTGTCGGGATGGTTATGATGCTCCCATCGTTCACCAACGATACAGGCCTCACTTTGGTAGGATCACCGTTCGTTTTCTCTAATAACGAGAATATTACGATCAGAGTCTCTAATGTCCGTAAGGATATAGCTATAGTCGAGAAAGATAAGCATATAGCTGAGTTAATTATAGTCGGCAAGATAAAGGCCGATATTCGTAGAACTTATAAAAGTGTTGAGGATGTTCGGATTGAAGATAGTAAAGAGTAGTTATATAGATACTCTAAAACAGGATCTTGATGAGGCTATTAACTATTCAAATAAATTAAGAGAAGATTACAAAAATGCTCTTGCGAAGGTATTTGAATTGAATGAGAAAGTAAGTTATCTTAATACGCTCATTGATTCTATTAATAAAGATATAGAATCAAAGGATTCTCATATCGTTAAGATGGGGAATGAGCTTAGTAAATCAAGAGATCTATATAATGAGTCGGTGAAAGAGAAAGAGACTCTTAAAAGGGCTTATATGGATATCGAGAAGAAACATAAACTATCATCTAAATTACTCGATGAGGCTAGAAGAAGGTACAAGGAAATAGAGGAACAAAATAAGGCTATGTCCGATCGTATCCAGTATCTGGAGAATCATATTGATCCTGAGGCTTTAGATGGTGATGTGTCTGATGAGGTTATTGTCGAGGAGGATAAGATGGATCCTAATTCCGGTCATATTGATATACCTGAAAATAACGCTCCTGAGGTTACTGATGCTGGTATTGACGTAAATGTCGAGAATAAGGCGGAGGATAAGAAGAAATCTAAGAAACGTAAAAAATCTAAGAAAAGTGAATAAGATCTTGTTTTTCTTGTTAACGTTATTTACCTTAGCGGTTGTCGGATGCAGTACGTCAAGAACCTACTATACGGAATATGATACTACTGATATATCTTATGTAGTGGATTCCATAGTGTCTTCCGGGACCGTGATGGGCCAATGGAAGGAGTGGCGGTTTACGCTAGACGACGGCCGGGTCGATAACTTTGGCTTCACCGCCCTGTACGACGCCAAGGGAAAAGCTAGAGGGTCCATACAGGTCAGGCAAAGATCCGATACGTTTAATATCAAGATAATCGATTATCATAAAAAAAGATAAGAAATGAAATACGGATTAGGATATATACCATCTCCAGTAGATGATAGGGACGCTATCATGAATATGCAACATGAGGCTGTCCCTGATGAGTATAAGATCAATGACGTTGATAGCGTAGTGGATCAAGGTTCTTCACCTATTTGCGCCGCTGTAAGCTTAGCTGAGATACTTAATTGGAGAAAGAGTATAAGGGCTATTAAAAGACCGGCTAAGATCTCTCCTTATGATATATATGATCTGAGAGAGGATAAGGATCAGGATGGGATGGTTCTTCGTGACGCTATCAAGTCTATCAAAAACGTAGGCGTAGATGGGGAGAAAATAAACAGTTACGCTAGGATCATAGATCCGGTATCGGCTAAGGTAGCGTTGATGCTGAATGGTCCTCTGGTTATAGGTCTGTATTGTTATAATTATGGTAATCGATTCTGGCAAGGCCAAGGACAGAACTTGGGAGGCCATGCCGTTATCCTCACCGGATGGGACAAGGCCGGCTTCGTCCTACAGAACAGTTGGGGGACGGGATGGGGTAGGTCTGGCGTAGAGACGTTCCCGTTCGAGGATTGGTGCTATATGCTAGAATGTTGGACAATAGTTTCATGATATTACTATATAATTTTCGAGAAATTCCGATCCACATCCTCTTGTGAAAGCCGATGTGGTTATTTAGGACCCGTAGATCAATTGGTTGGATCATCTGGCTCATAACCAGAAGGTTGTCGGTTCAAGACCGGCCGGGTCCACGCTATTTTTTTGGGGAAAAACTAGCATAGAGTTTTGTCATTAGATTTAGAGTTTAGATTTTGTTTGATACCCTTGTCCGTGAGGATCAGGGTATATGCCCCAATAGCTCAAGAGGAAAGTAGCACATCTCTCCTAAAGATGGTATCCACGTTCGAGTCGTGGTTGGGGTACATGGTGTTTTCTTAAACATATTCCCGTAGGTCGGTAATTAACGATAACCGGTAGACAGCCTACGGGAATCAATAAAATCTTACGTGCTTAAGATCGCTTTCAGTTCTATTTTTCGTGTGTAATCTATAGGAGGGTAGCACGGCCCTCCTATTTATAATAACTATTTGGGATGGATATTAATCAAATAAAAAAGTATCTACCAGCAGGATGGGATGTGGTTGATCTAATAGATCACGGTATAATCGATCTTGATATTATGAACGGGAAGATGATGGGTGAGTATGTGGCTGTATTGATGATAAAGTCTTATGATAAGATTACTGAATCGCATAACTTAACCACCTTCTCGTTCCATGATAAGGATATGGGAGGATTACGGAGATTGGTATCGAACGCTATAATGGCGGTTGGGTTAAGGAATAATCCTCTGACAGGAGATGGGAACACGGCAATCAAATAAAGGTATTGAATACACTGAAAGAGGGATATTGGATATCCTTAACAGACAGTTCTTGGTATCGCCTAAATGGGTGATAAATAACCTGTATGTATATAACTGGGAGTCCGATTATCTGGCTATAACCAGATCCATGTACGCATATGAGGTTGAGGTTAAGATCTCGTTAGCTGACTATAACAAGGATTTCGAGAAGGAGGGTAAGCACCAAGTAATGCAAGGATGGTTCGAGGCCCGGAAGCAAGCCCTATACGAGACCGGGGACTGGGTCAGGTACGGCCGGCCCAACTACTTCTACTACTGCGTACCGGATGGGTTGGTTGATCCTAAGGACATACCTCCGTACGCCGGGCTTGCTTATGTTTGTGGCAGGAATTTGAGAAAGGTCAAGGACGCCCCTATCCTGCACCGTGATAAGTTTGATCCGGAAGCCTATAAGATGGCTGACAAATTCTACTATAATTGGTGGAATGAGAGACGTAAGGCCAGACAGATAGAAGGGAAGGATATGAAAGACGAGTTCAGGAAAAGCATGAAAAAGGTGAAGGAGAAGATAACCGTCGATGCCAAGATCAAGGCGATGGAGGCGTTCTGGAGCGTCTGCGATTATGCCTACTGGCCGTACGGGGGAAGAGGGGTGCCCGGAATGAGACCCAACTGTTCCGCTTGTGGTGAGGAATGTAAATTACAATGCCCGAAGGGGAAAGAATTTAAAAATAAAATACGATGAGCAAGATTAAAGATGTATTGGCAAGAGCCATTTCATTAGCCTCAGAACAACCTATGAGCTATAAAGAGGCAGTTGAGTTACTTGATGGTATAGATACGTGTAAGGTCAAGATATGGCTAGAAGAGGGGGCTAAGCTACCTGAATACGCTCATAAACAGGATGCTTGTATGGATTTGTTCGTTAAGGATATAGAACTTGATAATGGAAGAATCATATATCATACTGGTGTACATGTAGCACTACCTGAAGATTATGAGATGGAAATCCGTCCACGTAGTGGTTTTACTAATAGCGAGCTAATTATGCAAAACGCCCCTGCTACTATTGATGAAGGATATAGCGGGGAGATTATAATAGTTCACAGAAAAATGGATAGGCATAGTCCTTATTATTGTAATGTCGGTGGTAAGGTAGCTCAACTTCTTATTCGTAGACGGGAACGTATCGTATGGGAAGAGGTAGAGTCATTAGAGGATCTTGGAAAATCTGATAGAGGTGACAATGGATTTGGTAGTACAGATAAGATAAATAACGAATGATATGGGAAATAAAAATACATCATCCACTACTAATGAAGGCTTGAAAGAAATTGACAAACAAACAAATCCTGTTATGTATGGATGGAGATGCCCTGTATGCGGGAGGGTGTATTCAACTTTTACATCTATGTGCGTTTATTGCGGAAAAAATAATAACGTTAATCGTATTATATGTAAATCGATATGAGCGGGAGAATTAAGATAAAGCCTAAGAATAAGGATAAGAAACCTAAGATCGATGTATTTAAGGTGATAGAAGACAGGTTTAAGAACATGAACGAGCTTCGGGATATGATCGACATGGATCCAAAGAAAGGGCTGGTCAGGATCAGGGACGGGGCCGGCTTTAGGGAGGTGGAGCGGGGCGGATGCCTGCATCGGAACTACCTTAACCTATTGGAGGAGGAGCTGGGAGCTAAACTATCAATAGATCTTATAGAAAGGTATATCAAAAGATAATAATATATTAAATCGTAAAATTATGAATAGATATGTAAAGAAACCAATTGCGATAGAAGCCGTAAAATGGAAAGGCTTTAATAATGATGAGATCAAGGATTTCGCTGGTGATAGTGTTAAAATAGAAGTTATTAGGGAAGGTGACGCTGATAATGGGATACATCCTTCTGTTGATTGTAGTATAGAAACCCTTGAAGGTGTTATGAAAGCCAATGTAGGTGATTACATCATCAAGGGAGTAAACGGGGAGTTTTATCCTTGCAAGCAGGACATTTTTGAGAAAACATACGATAAAGCCGATGATTCATCCGTAATGTGCTTCGGTGATGCTATCGAAGTGTTAAAACAAGGTGGGACTGTTCGTAGAAGTGGTTGGAACGGTAAAGGTTTGATGGTATTCAAACAAGTGCCAGCTCATATCGATAGCGACATCATCCCTAAGATGCAATCTCTTCCTCAATCGGCAAAAGACCTTATTCTGAAAAGCAAAGGATTCATTGACTATACCAGTCAATGCCTTATCTACAACGAGAATACCGGACGTGCCGATTCATGGGTTCCATCCATCAGTGATGTATTTGCCGAAGACTGGGAGATAGTTCGATGATAATTATACCAAACCTGCCCTAGGAATTACTTAGGGCAGGTTCGTTTTATATACCGAAGTATCTACCACGATCTGGCTATCCATATCACCAATCAACTCAATGATCTCATCCCTTATATCGTAAGAAAGCAAGATCGGGATTATGGTTAACATAAAAGATAGTAGTATCCCGAATCCTATTATGACAAGGATATCATTATACCCTATATCTAATATCGGCATGACAAACATCAACCCTGACGTGAATATCATTACAAACAACGTGGATATCTCGTTTATCATATTCCGCTCCATCGTATCCTTTATCATATCTCCTCAACTTTAGTGTGGTTTATTATTCTACTGATATGACGGATGCTTAATCCAGTCCTGTCCTTTATCCTACCATACACGTAGTTCCTAGACACGACAGTAGCCAAATCACCTAACTCATTAAGTATCTCATCATACATCTTATGTACCTCGTTGTTGCGGATAACCGTACTATCCCTTACATATATCTTCTCGATATCTTCATCGCAGAAGAAGATCTTAAGCTTATGAACTATGTCTCTAAACATGATTTTAGTTTTGTTCCAAAGATATAAATTTTCGATATCCAGTCAAAGACAATACCTGAGAAGCCAAAAAGAACGGGGGGGCGGTGGTAGGATAGGGGAGGTCCGGAAGGACGAAGGCCAGCTCGTTCCCTTGGATTCCGTATCATGATGTGATAATAAATCATATATTTGTATGTACAAAATATATAATGATATGGTATTAAATAAAATTAACTCAATGGGGGGGGGTATTTTTCGTCCTCCATAAAAACAATAGATTATGTTAAGAAGAAGAATGTTGAATCAAATACCGTTTCCACCATCCATCAGCGTGAATGACGCTTATTTTTACGTTCAAGCTCCATGGATAAAAGATCTATCAAAATATAATATGAGTGTAGATAGATCATCTTATATGGATATTGATAAATATAATGGGAAATATGTCTTCTCTATGGGAAGAATGGGCGCTTACCAATCCTTTATAAGATTCGAAAATGACTCAAATATATCACCATACCCTCAACCAGATAATGAAATATCCATAGAAGCGTTGCTTTATTTAAATACACAACAGGAAGGAAGATATTATCTTTTCGCTCCATATGGAATACAATCTATTACACAAAACCAATTATGTATCGGTGTTAATGTCTCATCATTTGGAACTAAACTTTTTTATACCGGAGGGCGATCTATAGATATACCAGCATATCAATGGGTACATGTAATGGCTTCGTGGAGAAAAGGGCATTTGAGAGAATATATTGGAGGAGTGCTTAATTATGAGGATGAGTATAATGTGACCAATATCAAAGAATATCAAACATATTATTTTAATATAGGAGGATATCCATCAGCATATGATATGGGTCTTCCAGGAATGTTTAGGTATGTAAGGATCTGGAATTATGCCAAGAACTTTGACTTGGATAAATTCGTGCCAGATCCTTGATCGTATGATCTTATGAAGGAATTATAAGTATAGGGATAGCTTATTTAATTCATATAGCTATCCCTTATGATCATGTTATGGTTACATTTACTCGATATGATTTGTATTTGCTTCTACCAATAACCTCAAATTTGCATTTCTCACAAAGATCGGTTCTTATACAATTACTGTCTATCACATAACTGTTATCACCCCAATCTATATAATTATTTTCTATACTATCTAAAGATACCTTAGGATCGTAAGTGAAGTTAATAATTTCATTAGGTTCGGTTATCCTAGTTATAGGAGTAAAATTAGTTATCCTATTACCGTATATAACATTACTAGCTAAAATACATTGATTACCAGAATTATATTCGTACGTAAAAGATCCTTCTATAACACCATCGGTTACACCAAGAAGAATATTGTACTCATTTTGCGGATTCCTGTAAACTACCTGCCCACTTATGCTTATGATACTTATCTTCTTATCACGATATATATCAAGATAAGCGCTATTGAAACCATATTGATATATATTGTTGTCTATATATATGTTTACAGGATTAGGGCACATGTTCTTGTTTATACTAACACGGTAGTGAATACCGTTATGGGAAAAAGTCCTGCGTCTAAACATATCCCCTCCTTTCTTGAGGGTCTAAAATACCCCCCCCCTACTATATATAATATATTGATACATAATTAAATAATTTAAGTTGTGTACAAATGTAACAAATTATGCCGAATGGAGGTAAAGATAATGGAAATGAGTGGAAGAGATGTTAGGATGAGGGAGGATATGGATTGGGTGGGGTGCGGGGCTAGGTGCGGGGCTAGGTGCGGGACGGACCACCTCCCCGAAATCGGCCCGGCCGGGCTGCCGTTTTTTTGGTCTCACCCCCCCAACCCATGAAACCATAAGACAGGAACCGCAAACTACCAGCCGACTAAAAAAGAATGCTTATTTTTCATTTAAATTGTTGATTATCAATGATATAAATCAATATTTTAATATACATTTACATTTGATTAGTTTTATTATATATAATCGTTGAATTTTTATTGCATAATATTTGTTAGATAATAAAACATGTGCTATATTTGCAATGTGAGATAACAATATTAACAAACAAGGCGTGCTAGATGCCTATACAAGTCCCTAGGGCAAGGGCAAATCTAATGACAAGTAAAGATCTTAACAAAGTACAAAACGAGGTAAAAAAAGCAAGTGAGAAAACATTGACAGGTGCGGTTAAGGCGTGGTGTAACCTGTTTAAGTCTAGCAAAGAAATCAACGAAATATTGAAGGATAACGATATTAAAGTAGATAAGGCTATCGTACCTGCTTTGGTTGCTTTGGCAAAAGATAAAGAAGTTGTGATACAACTTTGTAAGGAGATACTGCCACGTGTAAATGATACCTTTTGCGCTTATAAAGAAATCGAAAGAGAATATTATGACAAGCAAGATCAGGCAAACAATAGCAAGTTGCCATTGGATAAGGTAAATAGTATAGCTATATTAGGTAATACGCATAAACGCTTTGGATATTGCGAACCTGTAGCATACAGCGACACGGATAACGTACCCTACTACGAAGTGTTTAATGGATCAGACAAACGTATTGTAAAGTGCGCCGTACCTATCAAGCGATACACATATAATTTGATAGCCAAATGTATCACTTACTACTTAACACACCCTAAAAATGATAGATAAATAGACGGGCTATAATAGCCCGTTATGGTTGCATACTCTTGCGTCCTCGTCGCGCAACCGGACTCAGACTAAAAGAGCAAGTTATTTAACATATTGATATAAGCATACACAAGTCGGTAGGGGTATAGCCGTTGGCGTTCGATAGCTTGTGTAAATAGGCCGCCGCTTAACAATGTGGTTTAGGCTCGTCTTCAGTTGCAAGACGAACCGTTATTCTTTGGGCTTGTATCAAGACGGGTTAATACGTCCGGTTTCCGGATAGGCCGTGTAAAACACGGGGTATATTGGTGTATATACGTATGTATAGGGCGTATGTCCATACGTTGCTAGAGTAACACGTATGGAGTGCATAACGGAGTTATAACCGTGCTAATGTATCAAAACAATAGCGTTTAAGGTGGCTTAAATACTTATGCGCTATATGTAGTAGCAAAATAACAACCCTTACAAGGGTATTTTGTGCGGTTAAATTGACGGACAAAGTGCGTCTTGTCGGTACGTATCACGGGCGACGTATGTACGTATTTGGCTTCGTTCGTTCGGGGCAAAGGGACAAAACCAAAGGTAATCGGTTGGGTGTGGTGCGTCCGGCTGGCCGTTTTGATAACGGCGGCTTTGTGACTTCATAGCCATGCCGTATTCTTATTGGTGTAATTAAATTAATATATTATGTACAAAAAGAAATTCGATAATTTGAATAGGAAACTATCTATTCAAAAAGAAAAGGCTTTAGAGGCTGTAAGAAAGTCTCAAATGGAGTTTTATATTGAGCTTACCAAAGATCTATACAAGTCTAATAAATTAGATTGTAGTAGAGATTCTGATAAATGTAGGCGGAAACGTGTTAGTTATATGGCAAACAAATTACGACAATAGATCGTTTGTTTTTATTTGATTTTAAAGTTTGTGCCCTTCTGTACTGTAGTGATATAGGACGGAAGGGCTTTTTTGTGTCTAATTTTACAAAATGACAGCATAATCATATGTTTTGCTTACATATAAAAGTGTTGAGGCGGTAAATTTTAAGCCTTAATTATAAATGTGTAAGTAAAATACTTTATTATGTATTATTTTGTATATATCTATATCCGTATGGACGGGTGAATTGCGTCCTTATGTATGGATTTGCGATTGAATCGATCCTAAAAGGTATATAATAGGCGGTACTTATTGTATATTTTTTATCTATATCTAGGCTTGTCTTCTCTTAGAGGTAGCTCTAGGGATTGATATATATTATGTTGTTGATACTCAATTGGTTGTATTATTTGAGTGTTGTTTTAAAATCGTGTTTACTTATTGTATATTTTTTATGGGTATATTTATATATTTCGTACTCATCTTGTTTTGTGGGTACATGGCGTTTGAGTTAGGGCGGTACGTTATAGCTACGGGCGACGCTTTGCCTTTAATCATAGTTATTTTATTGGCTTTATTATCAATACATTGTATTAGGCAAGTATGTAAGGCAATCAAGAACAAAGACCTCGATATCCTAGACTGAATCAGCGTTCCACGTGGAACAAAGTATCGGAAGGTCTTGGGTTTTCGTGGGAATTTCGAGGGAGATTTGGGATTTGCGTGATGGGACACCAACAAACAAGAAAAAAAACACCAACAAACAAGAAAAACACCTTTCGAGCAAGGAAAACGCCTTTCAATAAACAAGAAAAATACTTTTCAGGCAAGGAAACGCCTTTCAAGCAAGGGGTATCTTCCGATCAAATGTAAAAGTTTGCAAGTGGTAGGAGTTTCCCGTCAAGGCAAGGCAGTTGTGAGTGATGGTGGGTATGGTGTTATTGGTGGTGGATATTGTTTATTAGTATGGGGTGATGCGGAGGAAACCAAGGGAAAACGGGGGCGGCGATGGCGTGGGGTAGGTCCCGCTGGTCGTCCGTTCCCTATTCTCCTTTGGCGTTAGTGTAATATTAAAAATCTGATAGTGATATGACGAAAGAAGAAGCAAGAAACGTATTTGGCGGTAGTATAGTAAATAATCTGCTGTCGCTAGGGGCTGAGCCTACCAACGTGGTAAGGCAAGACGGGTTGATAGAATGGAAAAGTGATGGATATATAGAGGTAGGAGGCTTACAGGTATGGGCCTACTATTACTTCGAGGATGGCGAGGATGTTGATAGATGTGATTGGGCGGATCATATGAAGATAGAGGTAGAGGAATGTTGGATTTAAAATCGGCTGATATGAGATTCATGTATTTAACGGAGCTTAGTGGAAAGGATATATACGTAGGCGACAAGAAGTGCAAGAGAGTAAAAATATATGTAGGCAGGCCGTTGAGGGATACGCCTAAAACCTATAAACGAATAGGCGGATTTGTAGCAAAAGAACTATCCAACGCTTATAACAGCGGTTGTGTTTCCATCTATGAAGCAAAGGATAAAACGCTCAGATATTCGGTTTATCGAGACGGTTGTTTCTATCCTTATTACGGGAAATTAGAGGTGGCAGAATAATACCAAGGGGAACGGGCGGCTGCGGGGAGGCTGGACAGGCCTTGTCGCCAGCGCCGCCCCTTTTCCCTTGGCAACAATAGGAATAAATATGGACGAAATAGAACTACTAAGATTACAAGATGAAGCGCTATCTTACCTTCGTGATAATATTACAAAGGATGAGGCGTATTATATCCTTACGACCGATAAGGATATGATAGAGATTCTTATAGCTAATAAGAAGGACGGAAGCAAACGTATCAAGATCCTTGATATGGAATATACTATCGAGAAGGATGATATGTTATTGCTATTCGATACTGATGGGGTAATAGACGAATGTCTTTTGGTTGCCAGCTATATAGGGGTAAATATGTATTTTCGCAGGCAAGATGTCAACGCTATTTTGAATAACATCAATAGAGAGAAAGTTATGAAATATCCTTACATAGCTATTCAGTTAGATAATATACAGACTATCGAAAAGCGTAGGGTTATTTTTGAGATCACCGGACATAGGATAGATGATAACAAAGAGAAAATAGATTTTATGTTTGTTTATTTTATGGCTAGAATATTATGAGAGCGAGGAGGACTGTGAAGGAAAGAGATATTGTGAAGATATTGGTATTCGGGTATGATAGGACGCTTATAAAATCCATTAAGGATTCCGGATTCAGAAGTATGTCGGATGTAATATCGTACGCCAATAATATGGCCGGTGATAAGCCTATTGATCATATTAGGGTATCGAATGAGGCCCGTGGATGGTGTGGATCATATACTAATTATGGTAAAATGATAGATTAGTTTGATAGGAGGATATGATATGAGAAGGATTATAAAAGAGAAAGACGATATCAAGGTATCTATATTTAACGGGTGTGGGTTGGCTCGTGTTTTCATTGATTCTGGGTATAGGAATATAGCTATGGTGATAGCCGATTGCGGCAGAATAGCTAATGGTTGTTATCACATACATCATATTGAGGTGGTAAATATAGATAGGGGATGGTATGGTACATACACCTTATATGGAAGGAAGATAGATTAGTCGGATAGTGAACAACAAAGGAGGTATATATGGATAATATTATAACAAATGTGGATGGCGTGAAAGTAAAAGTAAGAGTATATGATTTTGGCGATGAAGTGGCTGATAGATATACCATAGTATATGTAAATAAAAATATAAAGGATGGTTATGGGGTGGTGTATTATCCTGTTTTCTCATGTAGTGAGGATCCATTCCATCCATTAGGAGTGGGGATGTATGCGGGAGATTATTATCCGCATAGAAGTCATATGTACAATTTTGGTAAAAGAGTGAAGGATATAGATTCACTGCCAAAGAAAGTGATTGAATTTATAAAATATATTACACGATGAACGAAATAACTTACAACAATTACGATTTGGTTGCTTTTGAGCAGAATGGAGAAGTGGTAGTAGCCGTAACATTCTACAGGTATTATAAGAAGAAAGCTAAAGGTGAGGTTAATTATAGATGGAGAACCAGATGCCCGGAGTTGGTGGATAAGATTGTAAGACACCGTACCAAGGTGTTTACCGGCCAGCTTATTCAGTTAGCGAAGGCGTATGGGGAGAAAAGGGTCATTAAATATCAAAAACAGGAGGAAGAGGTATGTCAAAATACGACAGGGACGCTATAGAAATATATATACTAGATCATATAGATACTGATAATTACAAAAAGCAGTTTAGATATGACAGGGAGTATCTGGCTTTTATGCTTAACGTGTTTAAGGATGAGTATAAAGAACATATCAAAAGGGATGGGATTAAGAAAGCTTTCGAGGACTACATAATGAGCGTTCCGTCTATATTCAGGATTCATATAGCGGATTGCGATATCAGGTATTTATTACGTTCATGGGAAGTGGAGTTCGATGATGATGATGATGAGATATACATCTTGTATAAAAAGATCATAAGGGAGGTCTTCTTTAAGATGTGTAATGATATGAACATTAGATTTTAGTTTGTTAATATTGTGACCATGACCTTGGCGGGGTGGAAGGATATATCATAATCGTACGTGTGCGGATATGATCCGGGGTCGGTTCCCGGCGCCTTGACACAACTTAATTAAATATAGATAATATGGACAATGTTTTAAAAAGAGCGGCAGCGGAACTGAAAGAAGCCGGTTGCAGGGTTTTTGCGTGGCAGGATGATACTTATAATAGAGGTTGGAGTAAGGGTGATTATATAATGTTGTATTACGCCTTCCCTGATTCGCCTAACATCGGGTATCTGAGTCATGGGGAATATGGAATGAGCGTAGCATATAGTAGAGCTTATATACCGAGCCGTGGGAGTGGATCGGGGTGTCGTATCAAGGAGGAGGCTACGTTCGACCTTGCGACGGCGTTAGATGTGTTGAACGAGCCGTTACCTAGGTGGTGCAAGGCCTATGGGGTTTATCCAAAGCAGTACGATAATATTGATAAATGGTATAATAGCGATAATCATAACAAAAAATTATTTAAGGAGATTTGATATGGAGGTAAAAGATTGGGAAAATCTGGTTTTAAACACAGAGGTGGGATCACATTGTTTTGTTACGCTGATTGATAATAATGACATCAGTAGAGGTTACGCACAGATCAGACGCGCGGAACATTTCGGGTATAACATCTGCTTCACCCGGTTATATGGGAATAAGTTTTACTTCGAAAAAATAGAGGAAGGTCGTACGCAACAATACATCAATAGGAGGAAATAATATCACTATCAGATGACGAGGCGACAGTTTAATCAGTTGATAAATGAGCTAGAC
>UMLT01018794.1_pt1 | contig 15922 bp, 9 predicted proteins | sample 1966641 | NCBI WGS metagenome assembly UMLT01 (sample SAMEA4836208, study PRJEB28245) | human gut metagenome | biome: gut microbiome; material: fecal sample | place: Denmark | collected 2008 | reverse complement strand
GTATTCTTATGGCACGTTTGATGAACATAAGAATCCGCATTACTGGGATACGGACGGTAAAAGGCACGATCCGAAAGAATGGTCACCTCTGCATGAATCCGGAAAAGTTGTATCTTATTTGAAAAACGAAGGTAATGTGCGTGATACAAAGAAGCCTTTCTTTATCATGGTAGGGATGAATCCTCCTCATAGTCCGTATCGTTCATTGGATGATTGCGAAGAGCAGGACTTTGATCTTTATAAAAACCAACCTTTAGACAGTCTGTTGATTCGTCCTAATGTTGACCTGAAAATGAAGAAAGCCGAATCAGCCCGTTATTATTTCGCTTCCGTGACCGGGGTAGACCGTGCTTTCGGACAGATTTTGGAAACACTGAAAGAGATGGGGCTGGATAAGAATACAGTCGTTATTTTTGCCTCCGATCATGGTGAAACGATGTGTAGCCAACGTACGGATGATCCGAAGAATTCGCCTTACTCAGAGTCAATGAATATCCCGTTTCTGGTTCGCTTCCCGGATAAGATTCAGCCGCGGGTAGATGACTTGCTGCTTTCCGCTCCTGACATAATGCCTACTGTGCTCGGACTGTGCGGATTGGGTGATTCAATTCCGGCAGAAGTGCAGGGACGTAACTTTGCCCCTCTTTTCTTCGATGAAAAGGCTGAAATTGTTCGTCCTGCCGGTGCTTTGTACATTCAGAATATAGATGGTGAAAAGGACGAAAACGGCTTGGTAAAAACTTACTTTCCTTCATCACGAGGTATTAAGACTGCGGACTATACATTGGCTCTGTACATCGACCGTAAGACAAAACAGTTAAAGAAAAGTCTTTTATTCAATGACGCGAAAGACCCGTATCAGTTGAACAATCTACCTTTGGAAGAAAACAAGGAAATAGTGGCACAACTTTATCGTGAAATGGGTGCTATGTTGAAAGAAATCAACGATCCTTGGTATACGGAGAAGATTTTATCGGACAAAATACCTTATTAAGCAGTAGTTGGTTACTGTTTGACCATTTAATAATGACACAATGAAGAAAGATATTTGTTTTATACTACTGTTTCTGTTTGTAACAGCTTCTTCGGCTTTCGCACAACTCATAGGATTTGAGAGTAGTGAGGTACCCGAAGCATTTAAGACTTCCGGAAAGGGAGAGGCGAAAATTTCTTCTCTTTTCTATAAAGAGGGTAAAAGTAGCTTGGAGTGGGATTTCCAATCCGGTTCAACTTTGAATGTACAGATACCTCCTTTATCATTAAAAGGAAAAACGGAGAGACAGTATGGCATTACCTTGTGGATATATAATGAAAAGCCACAGCAGGATTCTATTCGTTTTGAATTCCTGAATAAGGCGGGAGAGGTGTCTTATTGGTTTGCTTATCATCTGCAAGCAGCAGGGTGGCGGGCTTGCTGGATTTCTTTCGAATATATGCAAGGCGATAAGAAGGACAAAGATATTGTAGCTTACAGGTTAGTTGCCCCCCAACGCAAAGGACGTATTTTTCTTGACCGTCTGATATTCCCGGAAAAGAAGATGAATCTTCGTACCACTCCGGATCAGCAGTTGCCGACTAATAATGGCTTGGCTAACCGTGACCTCTGGCATTGGTGCCTGGTATGGAAGTGGGAGCAACTGTCGTATGATACTCCATTGGCATCCAAGTTGACTGCTCGACAGGCGAAAGACCTGAAAACAATCGAGCAACGTCTGACAGATTTTCTGGAAGTGAAAAAAGTCCCTAAAAAGCAAGTTGATGCCGCTTACGAGACATTTAAAAGAGCGGATATCCGCCCGTCGGCAGCAGGTACGGGATTTACGGGAACACCTATTGTAGCTCCGGACGAACAGAATAAGAAGATAGGAGAGATGTCGTGGAATGATATTGAAACAATGCTTTCCGGTTTTGCGTATGACGTTTATTGCAATCGAAACGAGACATCAAAGAAAAACTACTTCACGGTGTTTGATTATGCTATTGACCAGGGATTTGCCTTTGGTAGCGGTATGGGAACCAATCATCATTATGGTTATCAGATACGTAAGATATATACGACGGCATGGTTGATGCGAGATGAGATCTATAAACATCCCCACAGGGATGCTTATTTGTCGACATTACGTTTCTGGTCTGCTTTGCAGGAGACTCGTCAACCGTGTCCTTTGGAACGGGATGAAATGCTGGATACTTGGCATACGCTTTTAATGGCGAGATTTATCTCTGCTATGATGTTTACGGATGCAAGAGAGCAGGCGCAGGCTTTGGAGGGCCTCTCCCGTTGGGTTTCTTCTTCTTTACACTATTCACCGGGAACAATTGGTGGTATTAAGATAGATGGCACAACTTTTCACCATGGTGGTTTCTATCCGGCATATACGACCGGAGTGCTGGCCGTAATAGGGCAATTCATTGCTTTTACTAACAATACGGATTTTGAACTGACGGAAGAAGCCCGGCAACATATAAAATCCGCATTTATTGCCATGCGCAATTATTGTAATCTTTATGAATGGGGAATTGGTATCAGCGGACGTCATCCTTTCGGTGGAAAAATGGGGAATGATGATGTGGAAGCATTTGCCAATATAGCTTTAGCCGGTGATTTGTCCGGTCGGGGGAATACGTTCGATCATGCTCTGGCAGCAGATTATCTACGGTTAGTACGTGATAGGGATACTCCGAATGCGCGTTTCTTTAAGAAAGAAGGCATCAAGCCTGCACAAGCTCCACAAGGATTTTTTGTTTATAATTACGGTTCGGCAGGTATTTTCCGCCGTGCAGATTGGATGGTGACACTAAAAGGATATACTACTGATGTTTGGGGGGCTGAAATCTATACAAAAGATAATCGTTACGGACGTTATCAGAGTTATGGTTCGGTGCAGATCATGGGAAAAGGAAACCCCGTTTCCCGTACCGGAAGCGGCTTTGTACAGGATGGTTGGGATTGGAACCGCCTGCCGGGTACGACTACTATTCATTTGCCCTTCGAGTTGCTGGATAGTCCGTTAAAGGGTACTACCATGGCTCATTCCAAGGAAAACTTCTCCGGTAGCAGTTTCTTGGAGGGCAAGAATGGCATGTTTGCTATGAAGTTAATGGAGCGTAATTTGGAAAACTTCACTCCTGATTTTGTTGCCCGTAAATCTGTATTCTGCTTCGACAACCGGATGATTTGTCTGGGAACCGGCATAACGAATAGTAATGCCGATTATCCTACGGAAACGACTCTTTTCCAGACGAAATACAACGGCGGAGAACAGAAAGTGGGTAATGACGGCTATTGGTTACATGACGGTTATGACAATTACTATCATGTAGTAGACGGAACAGTTCGTTCGCAGATCGCGGAACAAGAATCACGTCATGAGAAAACCCGTGCGGTCACTAAAGGAAAATTCTCCTCTGCATGGATAGAGCATGGTAAAGCTCCGAAGAACGGAACTTATGAATATATGGTATTGATACAGCCTTCTGCAGCGGACTTGGACGACCTTCGGAAAACTCCTGCGTATGAAGTCCTGCAACGTGATCAAACGGCTCATGTCGTTTATGATAAGAAAACAGGTATTACGGCGTATGCGGTTTTTGAGGCTTATCAGCCGGTAACTGATAAGGTGATTGCTTCTATTCCTGCTGAAACAATGGTGATGTATGCGAAAGAAACCGGTAAAGGAGTTCGTTTGAGTGTTTGTGACCCAAACTTGAATATAAAAGAAAAGGCGTATACGACGAAAGAACCTAGCCGTCCTATTTATAAGAAAATACTACTCAAAGGTCGTTGGACGCTAAAGAATTCAATGGAAAATGTCCGGTTGGAGCGACAAGGAAATGATACACAATTGACGGTAACCTGCCAGCACGGACAACCTGTTGAGGTATTAATGGAAAACAAGTGATTAGATGATAAGATTTGTAGTTTAAGAGGGGTATTAGTTACTATGTTTCTATGAAACAGAAAGACCGGTTCGTAATGAGCCGGTCTTTTTTATCTGTAGAAGGGATTTATCTCCCTGATGTTTAATATTTATTTATTCAATCTCCACTCAAAACCGTCTTTTGTATCTTTGATTTCGAATCCGAAGGCTGTTAATGTGTTACGGATTTCGTCGGAAGTAGCCCAGTCTTTGTTGGCTTTTGCTTTCATACGCTGTTCCAGCAACATATCCACCACTTTACCATAGGCATTTTCACGACTGTCGGAAGAACCTTTTTCTTCTTTCAATCCCATAATGTCAAAGCAGAACAAGTGGAAAGTTTCTTTCAGCTCTTTCAAGTCTTCAGCGGAGATCGTTGCATTGCCGGCAATGACGTTATTAATGATGCGGGCACCTTCGAAAAGCTGTGCGATGACAATTGGAGTATTCAGGTCGTCATTCATGGCTTCGTAGCATTTGGCACGCAGCTCTTTTACATTGATACCTTCTGAAGTTGCGGATGCAGGGGTAACCTTTCCCAATCCATCGATAGCTTCTATCAGACGTTGCAATCCCTTTTCGGAAGCAATCAGTGCTTCATTGCTGAAATCGACCGTACTGCGGTAGTGGGCTTGCAGGATGAAGAAGCGGATTGTCATTGGAGTATAGGCTTGGGTCAGCAACTTATGTGTGCCATTGAAGAACTCATCCAATGTGATGAAGTTGCCGAGTGATTTACCCATTTTCGTTCCGTTAATGGTAATCATGTTGTTATGCATCCAGTAGTGAACCATATCGTCGCCTTGTGAGGCTACTGATTGTGCTATTTCACACTCATGATGCGGGAAAATCAGGTCCATTCCTCCGCCGTGAATGTCGAAGTGCTCACCCAGATATTTGCGTCCCATAGCGGTACATTCGGCATGCCAGCCGGGGAAACCGTCGCTCCAAGGAGATGGCCAGCGCATGATATGTTCCGGCTGTGCCTTTTTCCAGAGGGCGAAATCGGCGGGATTACGCTTTTCACTTTGTCCGTCAAGGTCGCGGGTGGTGTTCAGTACATCATCCAGATTGCGTCCGGAAAGTTTTCCGTAGTGATGATCCTTGTTATATTTGGCTACATCGAAATAGACGGAGCCTTCACTTTCGTAAGCATATCCGGCGTCCAGAATCTTCTGTACCAGTTGGATTTGTTCGATGATATGGCCCGAAGCATGAGGTTCGATACTTGGAGAGAGCACGTTGAGGGCTTCCATTGCTTTATGGTAGCGGTTCAGATAGTACTGAACGACTTCCATTGGTTCCAGTTCTTCCAGACGGGCTTTCTTGGCAATTTTGTCTTCTCCTTCGTCGGCATCATGTTCCAAATGACCTACGTCAGTGATATTGCGTACATAACGTACTTTATATCCTAGATGAGTGAGATAACGGAAGAGTACGTCGAAAGTAATGGCCGGGCGTGCATGTCCCAGATGCGCATCACCGTAAACAGTCGGTCCGCACACATACATACCTACATGAGGTGCGTGGAGCGGTACGAATAACTCTTTTTTTCTATCTAACGTGTTGTAAATGGTCAGTTGATGTTCCATAACGTTTGCTATTTATTCGATTTAAAACCACAAAATTAGAATAAATCTTTGATATATTACGATAATTCAAGTTGAAATATGTAACTCATAGCCATTGTTCTGTGTTGTGATTGAGATCTCTTTGTCTTTGGACAATACTTCACGCAGCTTTCTTATATAGTTGTAAAGAGTGTGTTCGCTTATTGGTACAGCTTTTCTTGCTGTACGTATCATGAGTATATAGACAGCATACATCTATAATTTGCATCCCCATCCTAGAACGGATTTTTTTAATATTGTTCTCATGATAGTTGGAAATGAAACCATTTGCTTATTTATATGAACCATATTGATAAACGTAAAGTAGGATGACCTTTGGTTATATGTTGTTGGCCCTGTTCTGATAACTTAAGTAGTCGATATTCGCAGATCCTCTTGCTGACATCACTGCGTTATGTAATAAACATCCGCTTCTTTCCACAAGAGTGATGAGGCCTGTGTACTGGAGTGGAAAGATCTCATCACTTTAGTAGAAAGAACTGTTCACTTTAGTGCAACGAGCTATATAATGGTAAGATTGATATACGATAGCTACTCTGCATACTGCTGAAACAGAGTATAAGACATACAGTCAAAGGTTATGAAGGTACGGTTGAAAAAGGAATTGTGAGCATATGATGCTACGTAAATTTATAGTAAAAGTGTTCCAGTGCTTCCGCCACTCCGTCTTCTTCATTGCTCAGAGTGATATAGTCCGCCGCTTTCTTCACCGGTTCCTGTGCGTTGCCCATGGCAATGCCTAGTCCTGCAAACTTTATCATGGACAAGTCATTGTAGCCGTCGCCTATTGCTATCATTTCTTTGCGTTCTACTCCTATTTCTTTTAATAATACGGCAAGAGACAGGGCTTTGTCGATTCCTTGCGGGACTAGTTCGAGAAAGTAAGGTTCTGAACGAAATACGTTGATACGTCCTTGCAACCGAAGACAAAGTTCGGCTTCTAAGGGGATGAGCTTGTCGGCATCTCCCACAATCAAGCATTTAGCTACCGGAAGCGTGATGTCTGTCAGGAAGTCGTTTGTTTCCCGGACTGCCATTTTATTCAGGAAAGCCTCTTTTTGAACATACGGGTCCTGAGAGTTTTCGGTTACGATTTCTGCTCCGTCGTAAGTCAGTATGCTTAACTGGTGGCTGCGGGCGCACTCATAGAGTACGGGGACGACATCGTTCGGCAATACATTCTCATAGAGCATTTCCTGTGTTTCCCAATTGATGATTTCCCCTCCGTTGTAGGATAAGATAAATCCGCCGAACTCATTCATGCGCAATTCATTTGCCAACGGCACAATGCCATAAGTCGGACGACCGGAAGCAAGAACCAGACGGACGCCCTGTTCTTGTACACGTATCAATATTTCCCGGTTGCGGGGAGTAATTACTTTTTTAGAGTTGGTGAGTGTGCCGTCAAGGTCGAGCACGATAAGCTTGTATTTCATGCAGTGTCATTTTGCGTGCAAAGATAAAGTAAAAAAGTATTCTTGCAAGACAGTCCATATAAAGATGCAGTTTTTATTTTAGCAAATCCACCCACTGTTCATTGCTCAATGCAGGCAATGTTTCGCTGTCGGTAACAAATGTTTCTGCTAACTTTCGTTTTTCATCTTGCAGATAGAGAATCTTTTCTTCAATACTGTTTTGGGTAATGAAGCGATAGGCGATAACCTGCTTGTCCTGTCCGATGCGGTGGGCACGGGCAATAGCCTGCGATTCGGCGGCGGGATTCCACCACGGATCGATAATAAACACATAGTCGGCTTGCGTCAGATTAAGTCCTACGCCTCCGGCTTTCAGAGAGATAAGGAAGGCTTGTACGTCTTTCTGCTCGGTGAAATGGGCAATTTCGGACGGACGGTTGTTGGTTGCTCCTGTCAGTAGTGCATATTTCCAGCCCCGTTCGCGAAACGCTTCGGCGAGGACTTCCAGATGTTTGACGAAGGATGAGAAAATCAGTACTTTATGTCCTTCACTCCGTAGTGTGTCGAATATTTCTATTATTTGTATCGCTTTGCCGGATGCACCGTTAAAGTCCGGATAGATGAGTTGCGGATGACAGGCAAGTTGGCGTAGCCGCAGGATACCGTTCAAGATACTGAAAGAATGAAGTTTATCCATATTTTGAGGATGTTGGAGCAGGATATTCCGCAAACTATTTTTTTCTTGTTCGTAAAGAGTATTTTGTTCTTCGGGCATGTCACAATAGATCGTTTCTTCGGTAAGCGGGGGAAGTTCCGGAGCCACTTCACTTTTGCTTCTGCGAAGAATAAATGGGGATATCAGTTGTTGTAACTGTGCTTCTACACGGGTATTGCCTTGGCGGATCGGAATCATGAATTGTTTTTGAAAAGCACTCTCAGTTCCCAGTAAGTCCGGTTGGATGAAACGGAATTGTGCCCACAGATCTTTCAGTGAATTTTCGATAGGTGTACCCGTAAGTACAAGCCGATACTTGCTTTTCAGTTGGAGTGCAGAACGGAAGGTGAGCGATTCGCTGTTCTTAATATTTTGGCTCTCATCGAGTACGATATATTCGAATTTGTAAGAAGAAAGCAGGTCGATGTTGTTGCGCATCATGCCATACGTTGTGAATATCAACTGGAAACGTCCGAAGAACTTCCCGGGATGATTGGGGGGCACGACGATGCTACTGTTATATTCAATCATTGAAAGCGTTGTAAAGCGTTTCGCTTCCCGTCGCCAGTTGTGCAACAGCGACGTAGGAACGACGATGAGAGTGGCTGCTTTCCTTGAGGCGGGCGATTTATATATATGTTGTAACAACGTAAGTGTCTGGAGGGTTTTCCCCAGTCCCATATCGTCAGCCAGACATCCGCCGAATCCTAGTTTATGCAGATGCATCATCCATGAGAATCCTTTCTGCTGGTAAGGACGTAATGTTGCTTTTAGTGCTTTAGGGACGGAAACATTCTTAATCTGATTTTTGCCAGAGAACTTTTTAAGTCCTGTTCCTCCCAAGGCAGCTTGCGCGGCGCCTATAAATGTATGCTTCAATCGTATTCCCTGCTCTGTCTGAACTCCCATTTCCAACAAGTTCGCATACTTACTGAACCATTCCTCGGGTAAAAGGATCATGCGCCCGTCCGGCAGCAGATATTCTCTCTTTTCTTCGAGGATATGCTTGCGGAAGCGTGAGAAAGGAATGCGCAGGTTGCCGACAACAACGGTGATATGTAACTCAAACCAGTCTACTACTTCATCGTCACAACTTTGCTCGATATGTATCTCGTCCAGGCAGTAAGGAGTGTTTCCCATATGGCCGGTCAGTTGAAAGTCCGATTGTAACATCTCCCGATGCTTATTGATCCATTCAACAAGTGTTTTCTCAGAAGAACTGGCTGATAACCTGAAATGGATATCACCGATACGTTGCAGACCGGAGCTTTCTAAAAGCTGAATCGCTTTTTTTTCGGCGACAATATCCCGCCGGAAGAAGGATACCTCACCGGAGTCTTTCCGATAAATGATTTTCTTCATTGCTGCTCCGTTGTCTGATGTAAATAGCTGGTCTCTATAACGAAAACCAAGCTGCAACAACTGTTCGCTATGGGTGATGTCTTCAAGTGACAGTAATGCTTCGCAGGCACATCTTTCTTCAGGGATATCCCACCCTTCGGTTATGATTTCGTGATAGCGTGCAATCGGAATGACAATATTGTCGATATACTTTTCGAGTTGAGCGGCGCTTGCACTAATTGCCTTTTTCTTGGTAAAGGGTAAGAGCCGGACACTATCTATGTGTGGAAAGAAGTATAAATTCATCCCTAGCAATAGAGTAGCCGGTGAGGCAGTTAATGCGATAACGGGTTTTTGGTCGTCCAATGAAAATGGTTGCTTCTCATAATAACATTGCAGTTGATAGCGGAAAGTACTGCTGTCGACATGAAATGTAAAGCGGACTTCGGCGTCATGTGGATGTACGTGATAAGCATGGTGGGCGTACAACACTTTGCTTCCGGGCTGTTTCTGATAAAAAGATAACCCGTTTTCCCGTATGAGAGTAAGCATCTCGAGTAGTTTGCCTTCAATAAATGGCCGAATGTTATTCTTTACTTTCTCAGGATCTTGAGATAACTTATGCAGGAAGCGTGATACTATCTTTTCGCGGGAATAGGCTCCCATTAAATATTTCTCTGTATAGTGAGAAGCGATGTCGATGGCTTGTCTTTCTGCTTCATTCATTTGTTCAATAGCTTCGGGAGAAGCGTGAAAAGCCTGTTCAATCAACTGCAACGTGCCATCTTCCAGTCGCTCTGCTATGTAAGGGATCAGTAGTATACCAAACACAGGATGCTCTGTATAAACGATGATGACTTGTCCGTTAGTTGTTTTCTCTCTCATTCTCTTTGGGCTTTAACTGACAAAGATACGGGAAAATCCTTAATTTTGCAGCATGATAGAAGAAAACAAACGAGTATTGTTAGGAATGAGTGGCGGTACGGATAGTTCCGTTGCCGCTATGAGACTGCTGGAGGCCGGATATGAGGTGATCGGGGTGACTTTTCGTTTTTATGAATTAAATGGCTCGACCGAATATCTGGAAGATGCCCGTAGTTTGGCGGAGCATTTGGGAATCCGTCATATAACGTACGATGCCCGTGAAGTATTCAATAAGCAGATCATTGAGTATTTCGTGCAGGAATATATGGCGGGGCGTACGCCGGTTCCCTGTACCTTATGCAATAATTATTTGAAATGGCCGTTGTTAGCGGAACTTGCCGATGAAATGGGCATATTCTATATTGCCACAGGGCATTACGTTCGGAAAGTTAAGTTGGAAGATACCTATTATATCACATCTGCGACTGATTCGGACAAGGATCAGACGTTCTTTTTATGGGGATTGAAACAAGATATTCTCCGTAGAATGTTATTGCCAATGGGAGATATCACGAAAGTGGAAGCCCGTGCATTGGCTGCTGAACGTGGCTTCCGGAAAGTTGCTACTAAAAAGGACAGCTTAGGGGTTTGTTTCTGTCCAATGGATTATCGGAGTTTTTTAAAAAACTGGTTGGATAAAAATGATCAGCTTTTTACCGCACATGGTCAGAAATGGTCAGAAATAGTCAGACGAGGGCGGTTTGTCGATGAAACGGGGCATTTTATTGCTTGGCATGAAGGATATCCTTTTTATACCATCGGACAGAGACGCGGGCTAGGGATACATCTGAATCGTCCTGTTTTTGTGAAAGATATATTTCCGGAAAAGAATGAGATAGTACTTGCCCCTCTTCAATCTCTAGAGAAAACAGAAATGTGGCTGGATAATTGGAACTTGATAAACGAAAACCGTGTACTCGGTTGTTCTGATATAATCGTGAAGATACGGTACCGCAAACAGGAGAATCACGGTACGGTAACTGTTACTCCGGAGCACTTATTGCATATACAGCTTCATGAACCGTTGACTGCTATTGCTCCGGGACAAGCTGCCGCATTCTATAAAGATGATTTGCTGCTGGGGGGAGGGATTATAGTAAAAGCTCGATAACTATCCGACAGCCGGAATAACTTGTGCGAACCCAAGTCTCATCCATGCTGAGACCCGGATTCCGTCTACACGACACCCGGGTCTCAGGCAAGTAATCTTTGCAAAAAAGAAAACCTGTAATAACTATATGATAAGTTTCTCTATATTTGAGGGCTGGAATTCAACGCCAGCATTGTCTCTATGTATTCACGTGTATTGCTGAGTCTGGGGACTTTGTGCTGTCCTCCCAACTTCCCTCTCTGTGCCAGCCAGTCATGGAATAGTCCCGGTCGGGCAACGATTACTTCCAAGGGTTGCAATGCAATATCTTTCCAACGTTTTGCCTCATAGTCGGAGTTTACTTCCTTTAATGTTGCATCCAGTATTGCTGCGAACTTCTCAACGGAATCCGGCATTTTAGCGAACTCTATTAACCATTGGTGGCGGCATTTGGCATGTTCGTCCATAAACACCGGTGCGGCAGAATATTCACTCACTTGCGCCCCTGTTTCCGAACAAGCCTTTGCCAGTCCTTTTTCTGCATTATCTACGATTAGTTCCTCGCCAAAAGCATTGATGAAATGTTTGGTTCGTCCGGTAATGACAAATTTATAAGGGTTCTTGCCGGTAAATTTCACTGTATCCCCAATCATATACCTCCACAAACCGCAAGAGGTCGAAATGACCATTGCGTAATTCTTGTTAAGCTCCACTTCCTCAAGGCAATAGGCACGTGGATTCTCTTTGTCAACTTCTTCCAACGGAACAAATTCGTAGAAGATTCCGTAGTCGATCATCAGCAACATTGCAGGATCTGAAAGATCGTTCTGTGTGCCGAAATAACCCTCGGAAGCATTGTAGGTCTCTACATAATGCATCTTCGGTGAATGAATCACTTGCTTGTATTGCTCACGGTAAGGAGTAAATGCAACTCCTCCGTGGAAGAAAACTTCCAGATTCGGCCATACTTCTTCCAACGTCTGTTTGCTTGTTTTTTCAAGGATCCGTTTGATAAGCACCAACATCCACGACGGTACGCCGGATAAACTTGTGACGTTGACCGGAATAGTACTGTTGGCTATCGCCTCTATCTTGGTTTCCCATTCGCTCATTAGTGCGATTTTCTTGCTGGGCACACGGACAAAATTGATAAGCGGATTGACATTTTGAATCAAAATAGCAGATAAATCTCCTACCAGGCTATGATTAGAATTGAGATTCGGACTATGGCTTCCCCCTAGGATCAATCCTTTTCCTGAAAAGAAATGGCTGTCCGGGTTGATGCGGAAGTAAAGTGCGGCAGCGTCTTTTCCTCCTCTGTAATGAATGTCTTGCAGTGCTTCCTTACTGACAGGGAGGAATTTACTTTTATCATTTGTCGTTCCGGAAGATTTGGCGAACCAACGTATTTCCGACGGCCAAAGCAGATTCTGTTCTCCTGCCCGCAAACGTTCTACATACGGCTTGATTTCCTCATAAGTCTGGATTGGAACACGTTTTCTGAAGTCTTCATAGCTGCGGATCGAGGAATAGTCGTACTTTTTTCCCCATTCTGTCTGAGCAGCCTGATGTACTAAGCGGTTTAGTACACTATGCTGTATCTCACTAGCCTGAGTAGCATATAGGTCTATCTGTTTTAAACGGGAATCAAAAGTCTTACTAATAATTTTTGTAATATTCATTTCTGCTTTAACATAATAATGTTTAGTCGTGCAAAAGTAACTTATTTATCTTTTTTTTCTATCTTTACGACGGAAATAATCGTTAAAAATTGACGGCTTTCATATAATCTCCGAGTTTTAGACTAAAAAATGCGACAATGAGAATCGGAATTTTAACATCAGGGGGAGATTGCCCCGGTATAAATGCCACTATTCGTGGCGTGTGCAAAACTGCCATTAACTACTACGGTATGGAAGTGGTAGGTATTCATAGCGGCTTTCAGGGGTTGCTCACAAAAGATGTAGAATCCTTTACAGATAAATCTTTATCGGGTTTGCTGAATCTTGGTGGAACGATGTTGGGGACTTCCCGCGAGAAGCCTTTTAAAAAAGGAGGTGTTATTTCGGATGTCGATAAACCTGCACTGATCCTTCAGAATATTCGGGAAATGGGATTGGATTGTGTTGTCTGTATCGGCGGAAACGGAACGCAAAAGACGGCTGCCAAATTTGCTGCCATGGGTGTAAATATCGTTTCGGTTCCTAAAACCATTGACAACGATATCTGGGGGACGGATATCTCTTTTGGTTTCGACTCGGCTGTAAGTATTGCTACGGACGCTATTGACCGGTTGCATTCTACCGCAAGTTCTCATAAAAGGGTGATGGTGATTGAGGTCATGGGACATAAAGCGGGTTGGATTGCTTTGTATTCCGGTATGGCAGGAGGGGGAGATGTTATTCTTGTGCCTGAAATACCTTATAGCATTAAAAACATAGGAAACACTATTCTGGAAAGATTGAAAAAGGGGAAACCATACTCTATTGTAGTAGTAGCTGAAGGCATTCATACGGACGGCCGTAAACGTGCTGCGGAATACATTGCACAGGAAATAGAGTATGAGACGGGTATTGAAACCCGTGAAACCGTATTAGGGTATATTCAACGTGGTGGTTCGCCTACTCCTTATGACCGTAATCTCTCTACCCGAATGGGCGGACACGCGACGGAACTGATTGCCAACGGGGAATTCGGGCGTATGGTTGCACTAAAAGGAGATACTATCGCTTCTATCCCTTTGGAAGAAGTGGCTGGGAAACTAAAGTTGGTTAGTGAAGATCACGATCTGGTGATTCAGGGACGTCGCATGGGGATTTGCTTTGGATAGATTTCACGATCGGTTCTGCCGTAATCTCATTGTCGAACTCATTTTCTTCCAATATATTGTCATTCAGTAATTCGATATCAGAGTCTGCATCCATTTCGGGTTCAGGTTCGGCTGCCATTGCTGATTGCTGCATTTTGGTTTCGTTGACGGTTGCCATGAAAGTCGGGTCCTTTACTTTCTTTATAGCCATCTGGGCGGCATTCTGTTGGGATTCTTTCTTGGAATATCCGGTTCCGGTTCCGGCAGGAAGTCCTTCAATGCGTACTTCTGTCTGGAAAACAGGATTGCTGTCCTGATCCAGGAATTGCTCAATCAGTTCAAAAGAAACCTCCAGTTTGCTCTTTTGGCTCCATTCGATCAGTTTTGATTTGAAGTTTACTTCTTTACGGGAGATTTTATCCAGATCGATATAACGATTAATGATTCGCTGCTCCATAAACTGTTTGCAGCGTTCATATCCCTGGTCCAGGTAGATCGCTCCGATAAATGCCTCGAAAGCATTCCCGTACATATAGCTGTTGTGGGAAGAAGAACGGGTTGAATATTTAATAAGTTTGTCCAGTCCGATCTCTACGGCAAGTTTGTTTAAAGTCTCCCGTTGTACAATCTTGGAACGTGTGTTTGTCAGGAAACCTTCCCGCTTCCCTTCAAAACGTTTGTAGACGATATCGCCTACGATAGCGTCGAGAATGGCATCACCTAAAAATTCCAGACGCTCATTGTTTAACGGACGCCCCTTGTCCGAACGGACAGATGAGGATTTATGTAAGAGAGCCTGCTCATAGAGCTGGATGTTACGCGGGTAGAAACCGAGTATCCGGTAAAAACAAAGATAAGACTCTCTATCCCTGTGGAACAAGAGCCTTATCTTATCTATTTGGTTTCGTAACACGATTTTACTCAGCGTATTTTTTGAAGATAACGCACGCATTATGACCGCCGAATCCGAATGTGTTGGACAAGGCAACATTAACTTCGCGTTTCTGTGCTTTATTGAACGTGAAATTAAGGTTATAGTCGATATTTTCGTCGTCGTCACCTTCTTCATGGTTGATAGTCGGGGGAACAATGCCGTTCTTGATGGCAAGGATACTTGCAATTGATTCTACCGCACCGGCAGCACCCAGCAAGTGACCTGTCATTGATTTTGTTGAACTGATGTTCAACTCGAACGCATGATCACCGAATACTTCTTTAATCGCTTTTGCTTCTGAAATGTCACCAACCGGAGTAGATGTACCGTGTACATTGATATAATCCACTTCTTTCGGGTCCATTTCCGCATCTTCCAATGCATTCATCATCACAAGTTTGGCTCCAAGACCTTCCGGATGAGAAGCTGTCAGGTGATGTGCATCAGCAGACATGCCTACGCCGGCAACTTCTGCATAGATTTTAGCACCACGGGCTTTCGCATGTTCCAATTCTTCCAGAATCAAGCAACCGCCACCTTCGCCCATGATGAAGCCGTCACGGCTTGCACTGAACGGACGTGAAGCCTTTTCGGGCTCGTCGTTGCGGGTTGACAGAGCATGCATAGCATTGAAACCACCTACACCTGCGGGGAAGATAGCCGCTTCCGAACCACCGGATACAATCACATTTGCTTTGCCCAGACGAATCAGGTTAAACGCATCTGCAATGGCATTGGTAGAAGTAGCACATGCCGAACAAGTCGCGTAGTTAGGACCATGGAAGCCATACATGATAGAAATCTGTCCGGCAGCGATATCCGAGATCATCTTCGGGATGAAGAACGGATTAAACTTCGGACCCATTTCCTGACGAGTGTAGTAGTTGCCTACTTCCTCTTCAAATGTATGTATACCACCGATACCGGCGCCAAAAATAACACCGATTCTGTTCAAGTCTTCTTTTTCTACATCAAGACCGGAGTCTGCTACCGCTTCTTTGGCAACTGCAATGGCGTACTGAGTGTACAGATCCATTTTCCTTGCCTCTTTACGATCGATATATTTCGTTACATCGAAGTTTTTCACTTCGCATGCGAATTGGGTCTTGAATAGCGACGCATCAAAATGAGTAATAGGCCCTG
>UMLT01011161.1_pt1 | contig 15924 bp, 10 predicted proteins | sample 1966641 | NCBI WGS metagenome assembly UMLT01 (sample SAMEA4836208, study PRJEB28245) | human gut metagenome | biome: gut microbiome; material: fecal sample | place: Denmark | collected 2008 | reverse complement strand
TAATTAAAAATTTGATACATCTTTGCAGAGTGCTATCATAAACAGAATGAGCCATGAAACAATTATTATTATCTTTATTGACCTTCTTTCTCTACATCGGATGCACAGAAAATAAAGTCGCATCTAAACTCGGAAATACCTATCCGGATATATTTCCGGATTATAAAGGAATAAGTATCCCCATCAATATTGCACCTTTAAACTTTACTGTCAGAAATTCCTCTCATATAAAAGCTGTTTTTTCCAACAATAACCAACCATTATTTAGCATCGAAGGGAAAAACAAAATCGATATACCCTTAAAGAAATGGCAACATATGTTATCCGATAATACTGGCAAGCAAATAGATATATCCATATCCGTATGGAATGAATCTTATCCGGAAGGTATACAATACAAATCTTTTCCTGTTTATATTACAACAGACTCTATCGACCCTTATATTGCCTACCGATTAATCGAACCAGGTTATGAATCTTGGCATGAAATGGATATCCGCCAAAGAGCTTTAAACTGTTTTAAAGAGGATATTATCATATCCAGCAATATGAATGAAAAAGGATGTGTCAATTGCCACTCATTCTGCAATTATTCCCCTACAGATTTCATGTTTCATGCACGGACTTCTCCGGGAGGGACAATCATTATTAAAAATAACCAGCCTACCAAAGTGCAATTATCGCAACTCGGATCATCCAAAGAAGGAACTTATCCCCACTGGCATCCATCTGGCAAATATATCATATTTTCAACCAATACCACCCGTCAGTCTTTTTATAGCCGAAACCCGAACCTAATAGAAGTCTACGATCTGGAATCAGACCTGGTCTTATATGATTTGGTCCATAACACAGTCATAACGGATCCCCGTTTCAACGGTCCGGCATCTTTCGAAACATTTCCAGCGTGGGCTCCTGACGGGAAACGCCTATATTACTGCACAACTCCTGCCAGACAATTGCCCAAGAGGTTGAAAGAGATTAAATACTCTATTTGCAGTGTCTCCTTTAACCCGGACAACGGTTCTTTCGGAGAGACAATCGACACGATCTATACGGCACACAATAAAAGCGCTTCATTCCCCCGTATCTCACCAGATAACCAATATCTGCTTTTCACCGAATCGGATTATGCAACTTTCCCGATCTGGCATAAGGAAGCGGATCTGAAAATGATATCTTTACAAGGTTCTGCCCCCGTGGATACCGATATCTTAAACAGCACAGACGTGGAAAGCTATCACTCCTGGTCTTCAAACGGAAGATGGATCATATTCAGCAGCCGACGCCTAGACGGGCTTTACACCCGTTTCTTTATCGCCCACCTAAATGAGAACGGAAAGTTCAGTAAGCCGTTCCTACTCCCGCAGAAAGATCCTGACGAGAACAACCTCCGAATGAAATCATTCAACATTCCGGAATTTATCAAGGATAAAATCACAATCACCAGATCTCAGCTGGATCATACCGTAACCGATTAAAACGTACATAAAAATGAAAAAAGGAAACATCATACTTCTGGTCCTGTCAAGTATTTATACACTCGTTATCGAATATATGTTCTATCCCGAATATATTCGTTATCAGGAGGCAGGCGGATTATTCCTGATGACAAACGACTACCTGCAAGGTTATCTACTTGCTCCAACCGGATGGAACAGTCTGATAACGAACTTTTTGTCTCAATTCTACCATCCGCTCTCACTGGGACTTTTCGTGGAAACAGGTTTACTTTTGATTACCGCAGCCATCCTCCTCCTCTACTTAAGGCAATGGAAAGCAGCACTGCACGGATGGATAATCACCGTACCGATCATCATGTTCTGCATCTATCAATATGCCTGGAACTTATCCGCACTATTACAATACAATCTATTCCTTTTGACACTCGTTTTTTATCTTTTCATCCAGAACAAAGTAATACGCTATACCAGCGCTTTGATCGCTATTCCTTTCTTATATCTTCTTTTACCGGAAAACTGCTTACTTTTATTGTATCTGTATGGAATTGTTTTCGAACGAATTTTCTTCAAACAAAAAGGCTTCCCTATGTTACCGGTTATAAATCTGGTACTTGTTGCCGTATGGCCTCTGTTATGGCAAAACTTTGTTTTTTACACCCCGGTCAATCAGCTGTACACATTCATTAATCCTGAATATGGAATGCGATATATTTACGTATACTATGCCTTGTTCCTAATTCCGCTCTGCTCTGTTTTCCTCTCCGGCAGAAAAGAAAACCGCTATATCTCTATCGCATTCCCCCTTCTCTTAATCGCATTCAGTTGTTACAGCATTTATTCTTCCCCCAACCGGGAAAGGGAGAAACGCCTGGCTGTACAACGGTATGCGGAAGAACAACAATGGAATCGGGTACTACAAACGATCCATACCAGTAACAGCAGCGAAGCCTACTATCATCCTTACCTGATGCTTGCCCTTAATGAAAAAGGTATCCTGCCGGAGCAACTCTTCCACTATCCAGTACAGTCAGCAGACCGCATTTATTTTCCGGCAAACGAATTGGGTGGAGCCAATTTTAACAGCCTTTTCGCCTATGCTCTCGGACTGAAACACGAAGCTCTCCACCAACTTGCACAAGCCAATGCCATGTCTCCACAAGGTCTTTCTTTCTCCCGGCTCAGAAGATTGATTGATTGGCAAACAGAATCCGGAAATCTTCCCCTGGCCCAGAAATATATGGACATCTTACAAACCTCCACCTGTCACAATCAATGGATAAAAGAACGAACCGAACGGATCTCCAAGTCCCTAACAACTTCCGAAGAAGCATACAAGGAAGATTTCATTATCGACGCATCTTCCCCCCTCATTCTTCTGACACAAGCGATAAAAGCCGATACAACCAACCGTAAAGCACTCGACTATTTGTTATGCGGCGTCCTTTTGGATAAAGACTTGAAAGGCTTCTATAATTTATTCCGGCAATACTTTCCACAAGGTGAAGCGATACCGATTCATTATCAGGAAGCTCTGTTAGTGGTCGACCTCATGTTTCCTCATTTGGATGCCACCCGCAACTACCCAGTCACCCCAACCTGCAGGCTGGCTTTCGAAGACTTCGGCGTACTGATGTCACAGCGTCCGAATACGGATCATGTACTCCGGCAAAAATACGGAAACACCTATTGGTATTATGGATTTATCCGTACCGCCTAAACTCGACACAAAATAAAAGCCCGGAAGCATTTCTGCATCCAGGCTTTCTATTTTTATACAGATAGATTTAATCAATAACCTTCATTCTGCGGGAAGTTAGCCCCAGAGTTAGCTTCGATTACCTGTAATGGTATTGGATATTGCCATTGATAATCCTGAATATTGGGACCTGCATCCTTCAATTCGTTTGTAGCTGCCGGGAAACGATATCCATATTTGCGGGTACGCTGTACCAACACCGGATTTTCTTTTGTCGACAGACGAGAGAGTGTTACTGCACGATGTTCTTCGCCATACAATTCACGGGCACGCTCATCCAGAATATAGTCAATCGTCACATCAGCAGCCGTACACAATGGAGCTTTGGCACGGGCACGAACAACATTGATAGCATCTGCCGCACTTGCTTTATCTCCTTTATTCAAATATGCTTCTGCCAACAACAGATAAGTTTCAGCCAGACGAATTACATACCAATCCGGATCATATCGGCGATAGTCGCCATCCACATGCTTATCCGTACCGAACTTCCAGATACGCGGGAAAAGAGTGACCGTATCATTAGCCGTGATTTTATAAAGATCGGCATCCGGATCACCGGACGCTTTTTTAGATTCATATAAAGCCTTCGCCTCATCAATGGCCTGCCTCCATGGCTTACCTCCCGACTGATATAGATTACGTTGAATCATCTCTTCAGAGCCACGGACATCACTTCCACAATTATTCCATAGATCACCTAAGAACCATTCGGTCGGATGGCAAGTTCCACCGCCACCATACCCCGTCGAGTCGGTTGCTACATTCGACTTATTCTTATTCGCATCATAATCCGCTTTACTATTTGTAAAAGTTACAGCCCCCCAACCAAATATCTGAATAACGTCACCATTTGACAAAGTCCTTTTCTTGTCCACATTATAGAAATTAGAGACAAAAGCCTGTTCGATATGGCATTTTGCTGGAGCAGATCCCCAACTTACAACACCACCGCCACCAGTATTACTGATGCGTCCTTCATAATCATATTGAGCTACCCAGATTGCTTCTTTATTTCCTTCCTGATAATTAAAATTACCCATACGGAACAGATCCCAATAAGAGCTATGAGGATTGCCATAACGGTCCGTTGCCTCACCAGCCCGTGTTCCGAAACGTTCGGTCATCAGATGGTAATCTCCGTCTGTTCCATCAATTACACGTTTTGCCGCCGCAATCGCCTTATCATAGTCACCGATACAGATAGACATTTCAGCTAACATATGGTCTGCAGCCGCTTTTACGATACGGCCATTTTTCGTCGTTGTCAACGGTAAATTCTGAGCTGCCCATTCAAAATCCGCCGCACACTGTTTCCAAACATCCATACGGGGAGAACGTTCATAATCTACTTTTGCAGAGCGAGCCGGTTCCAATATAATAGGAGTGTCACCGTACATACCGGCTAAACAACGATGAGCCCACGCACGGAAAAAGATCGCTTCCGCCCTAATCTCATTTCTTTGAGTCTCGCTATCCCATTTGATATCTCGAGTATCGATAGCATCGATAATTATATTCGATTGTTGGATTATTTGACACAAATTATCGTACCAGTGACGTGAATATCCCGGTTCGTCAGGAGTGAATGTCTTCCAGTTACTTGTAATATAATTTTGGTCTGTTGCAGCAAAGGTGTCCAGTCCCATGCCTGTCATAAAATAGTTATGATTACCCCATACACCAAAAAACAAATACTGGATGCGCCCATGCAGAAAACCGATTGCCATGTCCAATTCCTCAGGTGTATTATACGAAGTCGAAGACGTATATTCATATGACTTTTCTTCTAGAAAATCATTGTCACAGCTAACCAATCCACATAGGGACAAAGAGCCAACAACCGTTCCTAACAATATATTTTTAATTTTCATATCCGTTCAATTTTTAGAATGTTATATTAGCACCAATTGTAAGTGTCCGATAAGCAGGCTTGCTTCCATAACGGCTACTACCAGGACCGGCAGCAATCGTACCACCTGTTTCGGGATCCAGACCAGACCAGCCGGTAATTGTGAATAAGTCCGTACCACTCAGATAAAGACGCAAATTCTGAATATTGGCTTTCTTTACCCACGGCTGATCGAAAGTATAGGAAAGACTCAAATCTTTCAGTTTCAGATACTGACGTTGTGACCAAAAATAATAGGAATAAGTATTTACATAGCCCAAGCGCGGATGCTCGTTTGTTGGATTATTTTCGCTCCATGGAGCAACTTTCAACTGAGCACCTGATGTCGTTGCCGTATTATGGTAATTACCAAACGGATCACTACCGATAAAATGAGAACTGTTACCTGCATCCCAACGGAAGTTAAAATACAAAGAGAAGTTCTTCCAACTTAACGTATTGCTAAAATTGATCGTGAACAATGGGTCCATATCTCCAATACAGTGACGGTCATCCGTACTGATCTTACCATCACCGTTATAATCCAGGAACTTGATGTCACCAGGTACAGCATCCGGCTGAATCTTATTACCATTCGCGTCTACATAGCTATCAATCTCAGCCTGAGATTGGAAGATACCTAACATTTTCAAATCCCATGCAGCATTGATCGACTCGCCTATAACCAACGCACGAGCAGTTTCGTAACCATTTGTTGTCGCATTACCCGTATCGTTCGCTTCCTTGCCATTAGCATCCTTGCCAAAAAGGTGAACAATCTTGTTCTTGTTACGATAAAAAGTCAATCCGCTTTCCCAACGGAAATTATCTTTACCGTCTCCATTTATATTAACCGTATTCAAAGATAGTTCGACACCGCGGTTCATCACCTCACCCGCATTAAACTTTGCTTCCGAGAAACCAGTCATATAAGGCAATGAACGGTTCAACAACATATCATTTGTCTTTGATTTATAAACATCGATAGAACCAGAAATGCGTCCGTCCAAGAATCCGAAATCAAGACCGAAGTTTCCTGTTTTAGTTGTCGCCCAAGTCAATTCCTCATTTGCCAACGAATTCTGATAGATATACAAAGAAGATGCATCATACCAAGTATAACCGGAAGCGACTGTAGCCAATGTAGCATAGGCTTCGATACTCTGATTACCGGTCAAACCATAGGATCCTCTCAGCTTTAAGAAACTCAATCCCGGAATTACATTCTGCATAAAATCTTCCTGGGACAATGTCCAAGCTGCAGACACACCTGGGAAGTTAGCCCATTTACTACCTTTTGCAAATCCAGAGAAACCATCACGACGGAAGTTCGCCGTCAGATAATACTTGTTTGCATAGTTATAATTGACACGAGCCATATAACCGACATTCTGCCATTCCTTCAATGTCTTGTTAATCTGCTGAGTCGTTGCCAAATTTTGTCCGTACGAGCCTAATACAGTCGGCAGTTTGAAACCACTATAAGCAGTCTTCAACTGATTCTGATGAGTGGCGTCACGCGTATAACCGAGCATTGCATCCAAATGATTCTTTCCGAAATCTTTCGTATAAGTGAACACATTGTCCATTGTCCACGCATAAGTCTGGTTAATCTCCGATTTACCATTTGCCTCCGCCGTATACTTATACGGATCAGCCAATTCCTCAACTTTTCTCGTATCCAAGAAATACTGGGGATTTACAAACATATCAACATTGTTCGTATTTTTTACAGCATTCATGGTAAACTTATAGCTCAGACCTTTTACAAACGGGAAATCGATCTGTACAAATCCTGTTCCATTTAGGTTATCATATTTCTTCTCACGATCTGTCCACAAATAGGAAGTAGTTTCGGAAGAACTCCAAAACGGGCTGGCGACATTTCCATTTGCATATCTTTCATACCAATCAGTATAGCCATCATAACGTACATACTTATGGCTATAGGGCGACAGCCATGTTGCAGACTGAATATTTGCGATCTGACCAGGATTAGAGGCATTATAATAAGATGCGCGCATACCGACCGTCAACCAGTCTGTAACTTTTGCGTCCATTTTAGCCATAAAAGTCAGCTTTTTATAGTCATCGCCAACAATCAGACCATCCTGTTTCATATAACCGGCCGACAAATAATAATTCACTTTATCGGAAGCATTTCCTGAAATACTCAGATTATAATTCTGAATCTGCGCATTTTGAGAGACCTCATCAATCCAATCAACCCAACCACCAGCATTGTAAACTTCCAGTTCCTCAGCATTCAATAGCTGTGCGGGGTCCAAACCTACGCTCGGATCAATCGAACCGGCAGCAATCATCGCTTCACGACGACGATTCAAAAATTCATTTTGATCCGTTACCATCTGAGGCTTTCTTGTCCAACTCTGAATTCCGTAATAAGCATCCAAATTAACCGTAGGTTTGGAAGAACGACCACGCTTTGTTGTAATAATAATTACACCATTTGCAGAGCGTGAACCGTAGATGGCAGCAGAACTGGCATCTTTCAGAACATCAATGGATTCAACATCCGTCATGGCAATTTCGTTGATACTACCATTAAAGATAGAACCATCGACAACCAACAACGGCTTGTTCAAGCTTGCCTCCGAAGGACCTGTAATAATAGAATTCATACCACGAATCGTCATTGAAGCCGTATTATCACCACCGGCATCTGTTGTCGGGGAATAATTAAAACCCGGAATCTTGCTTGACAACGCAACTAAAGCATTCACGTTTGCCAACTGCGTCAACGGAGAATCATCCAATTTAACACTAGAAATAGAGCCTGCCAAATCTTTTTTACGGGATGTACCATAACCAACCACCACAACCTCATCCAATGCCATATTATCTTCCTGCAATTTCACAGTTAAATTTTTGGTATTTCCTACTTTTATTTCTTGTGTCTGGAAACCGACATAAGAAAATACCAATACGGCATTACTGCTACCCGGAACATCTGGAATCGTAAACCTTCCATCACCATCGGTTAATGTACCGATAGTTGTTCCCTTTACCATCACATTTACGCCTGGAAGTTCAAGCCCTCCTGCATCAACCACTTTTCCTGAAATAGAAATCTGGGCAAATGCTTGCAATCCTATACATAGGAAACATAGCAAAAATAGAATTCGATTTCTCATAATCTCCAAACTTATTAGGTTAAACGATATTTATTTTCACAAATGTCTGCCTTTATTATCTTTATAATCATGAAAAAATGATATTTTTCCCTTGCTTTTTGACAGATGTAATAAATTTAATATCTTTGTAAACAGAGATAAATGTAATCTCTCAAGCGAGAAACATTTTATTCTGAAATACTCAAAATAATCACCAAATGGATTTTGATCGCAGTAAACATAATGTCATAAAGTACTTACCGACAAACAATGATGAGAACATCTGGGGAATGTCTATTAGCGGCATAGGATTTCAGTCTATTGATCCAAAAGGCAGTTATCCCCTTAAAGGTCACCCAATCGGATATACATTTAATCCCGACCGGGGCAGAATTATTGACGAGTTCGCCCTGGTATATATTGTAAAAGGAGAAGGAACTTTTGCTTCCATCAACTGCTTTGAAAAGAAAATATCAAAAGGAGACGCATTCTTTATTTTCCCCGGACAATGGCATAGCTACCAACCTATCGCCAATATAGGTTGGGATGAATATTACGTAACCTTTCAAGGTGATTATTTTGAAAAATTATTAAACGGAATTATTAATCGCGCAAATCCCATATTTCATATCGGCATGAATGACCAAATCGTCAAGCATTTCGGGGAAATGCTTGACTGTGCCAGGGCACAGAAATCCGGGTTCCAAGCTGTTTTGGCGGGAATTACGATGCATACGATCGGCTTGATCTATTCGATCAACAAAAATCAGGATTATGGATCGGTTTCTATGCAGAAGATACAGGAAGCATGCGTATTGATGCGGGAAAACATTTACGACAAGTTTACACCGGAAGATATCGCCGAATCCATCAACATGAGCTATTCCAATTTCAGGAAATCATTCAAGCAATACACTGGGATCGCTCCCCATCAATACATGCTGCAACTGAAGCTCAGCAAGATCAAAGATTTACTGAGCAGTACGGAAATGTCGATCCAAGACATCGCAATGAAGCTCAATTTTGAATCGGCCGACTATTTTTCTTACTTTTTCAGGAGCAAAACAGGCATAAACCCACTCTCCTACCGAAAAGAAATCGAAAAGCAGCGGGAAAAAGCCAAGAAGAACTCACACTAAAAGAAGCCCTCAATCAGAAACCCCGTCCAAACTTATGCCATAGCTGTCCTTCCATTTCCTCCCAACAACGCAAAGTCGAATAGATAAAATCGAAGGAATAACGGGTAAGATAAGCTTGGGCTTCATCTTTCTTGCCTTCCCGAATAAGGGCCGATACCTTGTTTTCTATCAGAGGCATTTCGTCGGCAGCCTTCTGCTCGAAAGAGAGGACGGCAGGCTCGATTAATTTACGACCATGCCCCCAACTCACTTGCGCCAAACGGTTTGTACGTCGATAGGTCCAAAGGGCGGCATCAGGACGATATCGTTTATGCCCGCATACCTTAAAGCTTTCAGGGACATCCGTCATTCCGGCAAATAACGGGACACGGGGACTTTCACCCGGATTATCTTCCGACCACCAACAAACGCCTCCAACCTCGTCCGGTAACCAATCTCGGCACTGGATCACAAACGAATAAGCACACCAGACAACCGATATCGTCCGCTGTTTCTCTATCTTCTTTTCACCACGCCCGGCATTCAGGAATTCAAACATATCATTCGTCATCCAGTTTTGTGCCAACGGGCTTTTATATATCGTATCGCGCTCGGTTCCATCTTTATCCTTGATTTTCTTCGTAACCATCATGTCTTTTGTCATATCCCATTCTGTTCCCTCATATGTTTCACGCAGCAGACGGTTCATATCCGCCAAAGAAACATTCTGTTCGGGCTTGACAGACAAAGGTAACTCCTCCATGTCCATCGTCAGGTTCAAAGAAGGAGCCAGCGTTTTCAAAACAAAAAAATCCCGGATGGTAAAAGGCTTCTTCCCCGTTTCATGGATTACTTTCCAGAACTTGAAAGGCTCTTTCCCGTCCCAATACCCTAACTTCCGTGCTTTCTCCTTCAGTCCTTCACTATACATATAATTATCCTTGTCCCCGAAATCGACATCGGAAATACGAGGTGTATTAGCCGAAACCGTCACATGGTCGTCCGGTATGCGCCGGGCAACCCATAAAGCCCCCATATCTTCCGAACCTGCACCCGTAATCTCGAAAAACCAGAGTTCCCTCTTATCGGCAACCGTCAGGCATTCCCCTCCATCACGATAGCCATATTGTTCTGCCAAACGTCCCATCAGCAAGACCGCCTCGCGTGCCGTACTGCAACGTTGCAAAGCAATCCCCTGCAAATCCTCAATATGGAACAAGCCTTTGGGATTACGCAGCTCCTTACGTCCCACGATAGTCGTTTCTCCCATCGCCAGCTGTTTCTCGTTCATACAAGGATAACCGGTATTCAGATAAGCAAATGTATAAGGAACCTGTGGGATAGAACCTTTCAGTTTCACACCCAAACGGTCGTTTTTGCTTTCCGTATGACGGAGATCCCAATAAAGATCGAGTTTTGCGGTGTCCGGCCAGTTTTGGGCAGGCACAACCTCCATCCAAGTACGAGAAGTCCCGTCACACGTCTGCGATGTCATGACCGAACCATCAGTCGTCGCCAATTTGCCAGCAGCAATACTCGTACAGCTTTCGTTCGGATTCGTTAATTCTACTACGCGCTCCTGAGCAAAGAGAGACACCACAGCACAACAAAGGCATATGAACGCTGTATATACTTTTTTCTTCATTTTCCTTTAAAGTTTTTTACTTAATAGGACAAAAATAATCAGTATACGCAAATGCCTCCCCTTATTTTTTGATATTATTCATTATTAATTTGACAATCAACAACCGTACCACGTTTGAATACGATTTACAAACTGCCCTCCCGATATAAATAGGATTAGTAGTGCATGTATTTGGAATTAAAACAAAAAAAGCCGATAACGCAAGTCCAAGTATGATTTGCATTATCGGCGCGATTATGTTGTGATAGCTTTTATCTTCCCTGGCGCTTACGTTCAAGTTCGTCAAGGATGATTTTGCGCATACGCATGCTGTTCGGGGTGATTTCTACATATTCATCGCCTTTGATATATTCCAAAGCATCTTCCAGGCTGAACACCGTAGGAGGAGCCAAAGACACTTTATCATCCGAACCGGAAGCACGCATATTCGTCAGCTTCTTCGACTTCGTCACGTTAACCACCAAGTCATTGTCTTTCGTATGCTCGCCAACAACCTGTCCGGCATACACCTCATCGCCTGGAGCAATAAAGAAACGTCCACGGGATTGCAAGTTATTCAAAGCATAAGCATAGGCAGTACCTGTTTCCATCGCGATGATAGAACCATTCGTACGGCGTTCGATCTCTCCCTTCCACGGCTGGTATTCGAGGAAACGGTGTGCCATGATCGCCTCACCGGCCGATGCAGTCAAAACAGCATTGTTCAAACCGATAATACCACGGGAAGGAATCGTGAATTCCAAATGCATACGGTCGTTCTTGCTTTCCATCATCGTCATTTCACCCTTGCGCTTGGTTACCATATCGATGATACGGCTGGAACATTCTTCCGGCAGATTGACCGTCAACTGTTCGACCGGTTCGCATTTCTCACCGTCGATTTCCTTGATAATGACCTGCGGCTGACCAACCTGCAACTCGTAACCTTCACGACGCATGGTTTCGATCAGGACAGACAAGTGGAGAACACCGCGTCCATACACCAACCAAGAATCGGCAGAATCTGTCGGAACCACTCGCAAGGCAAGGTTCTTGTCCAGTTCTTTCATCAAACGATCATATATATGGCGAGATGTCACGAACTTGCCGTCTTTCCCGAAAAACGGAGAGTTATTGATCGTAAACAACATAGACATCGTCGGTTCGTCGATAGCGATCGTCGGCAGTGGTTCCGGATCATTGGCATCGGCAATCGTCTCACCGATTTCAAAACCTTCCACACCGATAATCGCACAGATATCGCCGGACTGGACAGCATCTACTTTCGTACGCCCCAGCCCTTCGAACACGTCGATTTCCTTGATCTTCGATTTCACCATCGATCCGTCACGCTTGCAAAGCATGATCTCCTGTCCTTCGCGCAGTTCGCCACGATGCACGCGCCCCACAGCGATACGGCCTACATACTTGGAATAGTCCAACGAAGTAATCAACATCTGGGAAGAGCCTTCCAATACCTGGGGTTCCGGAATATACTGGATGATAGCATCCAGCAAAGCGGTAATATCTTCCTTCGGCTCTTTCCAATCTTCCGACATCCAACCCTGCTTGGCAGAACCGTAGATCGTCGGGAAGTCGAGCTGTTCCTCCGTTGCATCAAGACTGAACATCAGGTCGAACACCATTTCCTGCACCTCTTCCGGACGACAATTCGGCTTGTCTACCTTATTAATGACCACAATCGGTTTCAAGCCTAACTGGATAGCCTTCTGAAGCACGAAACGAGTCTGCGGCATCGGGCCTTCGAAAGCATCGACCAGCAACAAGCAACCGTCAGCCATGTTCAATACGCGTTCCACTTCACCTCCGAAGTCGGCGTGTCCCGGAGTATCGATAATGTTGATTTTATAACCTTTATAATTAATAGATACATTTTTGGCAAGGATCGTAATCCCTCGTTCGCGTTCCAGGTCATTATTGTCCAGGAACTGATCCGGCTCTGCCTGTCCTTCACGGAAAAGCTTACCGGCTAATAACATCTTATCCACGAGCGTTGTCTTACCGTGGTCTACGTGCGCGATAATCGCGATGTTTCTAATCTTTTGCATTGAAAACTAATTTATTGGCCGCAAAATTACAATAAAATGCTGGAATAACCTCGGAAAATTGGAGAAATGACGCTAAATGACTTAACATCAAAGTCGTTACGGTGTCAAATGAGGACAGACCGAAAAAGCTGAAAATGCAAGGAAAAGCAGAATATAGCAGGAGAACGGTTTGCAAATCATTACCCAAGAAGATGTAAGATTTAACACATGTAGGACGCTATTGCACCGTTTGTCACCGTTTTGCGTATCAAGGTTTAACTCGTTGATATTTAACTTTGCAAACAAAAACGAGTATGGCAAGAAGTACATTCAAAGTGCTGTTCTATGTGAACGGCAGCAAGGAGAAAAACGGTATTGTCCCCATCATGGGACGAGTGACAATCAACGGTTCTGTGGCGCAGTTCAGTTGCAAGCAGACCATCCCGAAAACGCTTTGGGATGCGAAAGGCAACCGAGCCAAAGGCAAGAGCATTGAAGCGAGGGACATCAACCACGCTTTAGACAACATCAAGGCGCAAATCATCAAGCACTACCAGCGTATTTCAGACAGAGAGGCGTATGTTACGGCAGAAATGGTGCGCAATGCCTATCAAGGAATCGGCAGCGAGTATGAGACATTGCTCGGAGCGTTTGATAAGGACAACGCCACGTTTCAAAAACGTGTGGGAACAGACCGTGTAAAAGGAACTTACATGGCAAGGGTTCGTGCAAGAAACCATGTGGCGGCATTCATCAAGGCGAATTACAAACGAAGCGACCTGTCTATGCTTGAACTGACACCCGACTTCATCAAGGAATTTGCCGTTTTCCTTTCCACCGACAGAGGATTGCAGAACGGCAGCATCTGGACTAACTGCATGTGGCTGAAAGGTGTGGTCATGCGTGCGCACTTCAACGGACTGATACCGAGAAATCCGTTTGCCCAATTCCACATAAGTCCAAACATAAAGGAGCGTGAGTACCTGACGGAAGAGGAACTGAAAACATTGATGACACACGAATTTGCGGATGCCAAACTTTCCTACATCCGTGACATCTTTGTTTTCGCCAGCTTTACCGCACTTTCATTCGTGGATGTCAAGGAACTGACTACTGATGATATAGTGGAGGTGAACGGTGAGAAGTGGATATTATCCAAACGGCACAAGACCAAAGTCCCGTTCCAAGTGAAACTGCTTGACATCCCTTTGCAGATTATTAAGCGTTACGAGGAATTCCAAACGGACAAGACCGTTTTCCCGAATCTGAACTATTGGTCTATATGCAAGCCATTGAAAAAGATGATAAAAGAGTGCGGAATCACAAAGGATATCTCATTCCATTGTGCGAGGCATGGGTTCGCCACCCTCGCACTAAGTAAAGGTATGCCGATTGAAAGTGTCAGCCGTGTGTTGGGGCATACGAACATCGTTACAACCCAACTCTATGCGAAGATAACCACGCAGAAGATAGACCACGACCTTACGATGTTCGGTGACAAGCTGAACCAGTCTTTTGGAAACACAACAATGGCATAGGACTATGGAAAGAAACATTATAAGAATAGACGAGTTCGGCAATGTGACTTTACCGAATAACATAACCAATGTTTGGATGAACGAATCCGAGTTGTTGGATTTGTTCGGTGTTACCGCTCCGACCATTCGGGCAGGTATAAAGGCTCTTTGCAAGAGTGGCGTATTGGGGGAGTATGAGATAAAGCGTACTATACGCCTATCCGACAAGTTAAGCATGGAGTTTTACAACATTGAAACGATAATCGCCCTCGCTTTCCACTTCGGCACATTCGGAGCGAAGCAGGTGCGCAATGCCATTCTGAGAAGGCTGTACTTGCGAAAAGAGAAACAAGCCATCTTCTTTTCGCTGAACAATGCCGATATAGCCAATCCCAAATACCTCTCGTAGATTGGGATGAGAGACTGACATAATGCAGTCAGTAAATCTGTAAGTCTGCACGACAATACAACAGATACTCTGATTTTTCTCCCGAAAAGCGTTATCCAACCATTCGCTTTTCGGGAGTTTTTTTCGTCTTTTCAATCCGACTTCATTGCCATACCATTGAAAGTTTTTGTCGCGAGGGGCTTTTTTCTATATTCTGCTATATTTTGCGTAACAACTTATCCATTAAATGCTTATACTTTTGTAGCTGGTATTTTTCAAACTTAAAACCATTTGATTATGTCAGCTAACAAACAACAAGACAGCCACAAGCCGCCATCAGATGGCAGCGTGGCAAAAGAAGAGTTCATCCGAGTGGGAACAACGCTTTACAAGATTGTGGAGCAGCCGAGACTGAACGGAGGGTATGTAAAGAAACGCATCGCGTGGAACAACGAGACCCTGCGCCAAGACTATGGCAAGGACTACATCGGCAGCGTTCCCAAGTATGACGGTTTCTGCACCGTCCCCGAACACATCGGCTACCGCCCCGTGGTCGGTAAGTTTCTTAACCTCTATGAACCGATAGAGCATTGTCCACAGCAAGGCGAGTTTCCCTGCATCCAATCATTGGTGCGCCACATTTTCGGGGAGCAATACGAATTAGGGATGGATTATCTGCAACTGCTCTACCTGCAACCCATCCAAAAGTTGCCCATCCTGCTGCTGGTGTCGGAAGAACGCAACACGGGCAAGAGTACGTTTCTCAACTTTCTGAAAGCCCTCTTTCAGAACAATGTCACGTTCAACACCAACGAGGACTTCCGCAGCCAGTTCAATTCCGATTGGGCAGGAAAACTCCTTATCGTGGTGGATGAAGTGCTGCTCAACCGCAGGGAGGACAGCGAGCGGTTGAAGAACCTCAGTACCACACTATCCTACAAAGTGGAAGCCAAAGGCAAAGACCGTGACGAGATAGCGTTCTTTG
>UMLT01057045.1_pt1 | contig 16001 bp, 14 predicted proteins | sample 1966641 | NCBI WGS metagenome assembly UMLT01 (sample SAMEA4836208, study PRJEB28245) | human gut metagenome | biome: gut microbiome; material: fecal sample | place: Denmark | collected 2008 | reverse complement strand
GGGGAGCCGTATCTGAACCGGATCGCCGACAACGGATTGCAGGACGAGGTGCTGCTCCACGACCGTTTCATCCCCGACGACGATGTGAAATATTATTTCTCGGCGGCGGACTTCGTCGTCCAGCCCTACAAGACCGCCACGCAGAGCGGCGTGACGCAGATCGCCTATCAGTTCTGCGTGCCGATGGTCGTGACGGCGGTCGGCGGACTGCCCGAGATCGTGCCCGACGGGCGCGTGGGCTACGTCTGTCCTCCGACGGCCGAGGGGGTTGCCGCGGCGATGGACCGCATGTACGAGGGCGATGCGCTGAAACGTTTCCGGGAGAACTGCGTCGAGGAGCGCCGGCGTTTCTCGTGGGAGGAGATGTGCAGCCGCGTCACGGAACTCTACGGCCTGGTGGCTCCGAAATAGGACGGCGAAAACCTGAAAAACAAGGCCCGGCAGTGTGTCGCACAACCGGGCCTTTCTTCATTTATTCGGGTGTAGCTTGGGCTACTTCTTGATATTGGGCAGTTCCAGCCCGTATTTCTTTTTGCGGTCTTCCGCCTTGAGCCACAGTCCCAGCAGCATCGCCAGCACGCCGCACGCGACGAAAATCAGCATCGGACGGGTGTAGTCGTAGGGCATTCCCTCGGTCCGTCCGGCGTTGAAATATTTGAGTGCGAAGCCGAAGAGCATCGGGAAAAGGCACAGTCCGATGTTCTGAATCCAGAATATCAGCGAATAGGCGGAACCCAGATAGCGCGTCTCCACGATCTTCGGAACCGAGGGCCAGAGTGCGGCCGGAACCAGCGAGAACGAGATGCCGAGCAGGACGATCGAGCCGTAGGCGACGGGCTTGCTCGGGAACTCCGGGAGCACGAAGGCGAAGGTCAGGTGGCAGACGATCATCAGAATGGCGCCTAAAATGAGCATCGTGGCGCCCTTGCCCTTGTGGTCGAGGTATCGGCCCAGGAAGGGGGTGATGGCCGCCGCGCCCATCGGGAACCAGCGGAAAATGTCGGCTGCGGTCTGGGCCGATACGCCGAGGTTGCTCTCCAGCATGTTGGTGGCGAAGCGCTGGAAGGGGAAGATGGCCGAATAGTAGAGCACGCAGAGGAACGCGATGATCCAGAACACCTTGCTGCTCAAGATGTACTTCAGGTCGCTGACCTTGAACTCCTCCTCGCTGCCGCCTCCGCCCCGGCTGTCGAGACCCAGTTGTTTGTCCAGTTTGCGGTCCATGAAGGAGAAGATCACGAACGTCAGCAGGCCGATCAGCAGCAGCACGGTGCAGAATGCCACCGGTCGTACGACCGTTGCGGGAGCCATGTCGGCGAGCCACGGCGAAATGGAGAAGATGGCGAAAACGCCGACGCGGGCAATGGCCATCTCAAGTCCCATGGCCAGAGCCATCTCCTTGCCTTCGAACCACTTGGCTATGGCTTTTGATACGGTGATGCCGGCCATCTCCATGCCGCAGCCGAAGATCATAAAGCCCAGCGACGCCAGTTTGGCCGAGGCGGGGAACGAGGTCCACCACGAGCCGAGCCACGTTTCGATGCCCGAACCCGCGAACGAGTCGCTCACGGCGTAGTATTTCAGACAGGCGCCGATGAACATCAGCGAAGCCGACAGTTGGCCGGTGAACCGCACGCCCATCTTGTCGAGGATGATGCCTGCGAGGATCAGAAATCCGAAGACGTTGAGTATGAACTCCGAACTGCCGTACATGCCGAATACGTCGGGGGTCCATCCGCGCTGTGCCTCGATCATGCTTTGCAGCGGCGACATCAGGTCGACGAACATGTAACCGAAAAACATCGTGGACGCGATGAGCAACAACGCCGTCCATCGGGCTGCGGACGAGTCGTTGAGTTTACGTTGGATAGTTTCTGCCATATTTTTTTGTGTTGAGTTAGTTATCCAGTGATGCGTAGCGTTTCAGCACCTCGTAGGCTTCGGTGATTCCCAGTTCGCCGGCTTTCGAGAGGTCGAGGCAGCCCTTGCGGGTGTCTTTCATAAACAGCTGGATGATGCCGCGGTTGTAGTAGGCCTCGGCGAATGCGGGGTTGAGTGAGATGGCTTTGGTGTAGTCCTCGAACGCCTCGGGCAGGCTGCCCGAGAGGGCCAGCAGGTTGGCGCGGTTGTAGTAGGCGTAGGCGAAGTCGGGGAAGAGCTTCACGGCCTTGTTCAGGTCGGCCACCGCCTCGTCGTAGCTGTACGTGCGTTTCGAATTGTTGTTCAGTCGGTTGGCGGGGTCCGAGTCGATCGTGATCCGCTGGTAGGAGTTGTCGATCGACGAGATGAAGTCGATCATCTCGGCGCGCGTCGTCGAGCGGTTCAGGTAGAGGAACGGGTTCGACGGGTTCAACTCGATGGCCGACGAATAGGTGCTCACCGAATTGGTGTACTGCTTGATGAGCGACTGCGTGACGGCGCGTTCGAAGAGCACGGTCCATGCGGGGTTGCTTGCGTTAAGCTCCTGCACATACTGCTTGTCGAGCATCACCAGCGTGTCGGGCGCGATGTTGCTCTCGCGGCACGAGAGGGTGAGGTATTCGTTGCCGATGCGCTTCTTGAAATCGTCGACGCGTTGCAGGTGATAGGGTTTGGCTGCGGGAACCGAGTCGGGGCGCATGAGCGTGAACTTGAACAGCGGCAGCAGGCGCATCTCCTCGTGTCCGCCGTTGTGGCCCGTGATGCGGTCGAAGCTGCCTCCGGCGAACTTGCTGTCGAACGACAGCAGGCGGTCGAAGCGCTGCGTGGTGTCGGCGTAGATCGAATAGGTGCTGTCGTTCAGGCGCGAACGGTATTCGGCGATTTTCCGCTGGGCGATCGAGCGGTCCTCTTTGGCGCCCTGCGGGTCGCGGAGCAGTTCGCGCAGCCGGCCGCGGTAAATGTAGGCGTTGGCGAAGTCGGGGTATAGCTTGATGGCCGAGGTGTAGTCCTCCACGGCGCGCTCGATCTCGCCCAGCTGGGCGTAGACGCCTGCGCGGTTGTAGTAGACCAGCACGTTGTTGGGCGAGTAGAGCGCCACTTTGTCGTAATCCTCCAGCGCGCGGTTGTAGTCGCCGATCTGCGTGCGCAGCATCGCGCGGTTGAAATAGGTCAGCGAGTTGGTCGAATCGAGCTGGATCACCTTGTCGAAATCGGCCAGCGCCTGCATCGGGCGGTTGGTGGCGTTGTAGACCAGCGCGCGGTTGAAGTAGGAGAGCAGGTAGGCCGAATCGCACTCGATGGCCTTGTTGAAATCCGCCTCGGCCTCCTTGTACTGTTCCTGCTGGAGGTGCAGTCCGCCGCGGCGGTTGTAGCCGTTGGGATTCTCGCGGTTGGTGCGTATCGCGGTGTTGAAATTCTCGTAGGCGCGCGTGGTGTCTTTCAGGTGGAGGTAGCTCAATCCCCGGCAGATGAAGGCGTCGGCCACCTTGTTCTCCTGGCGGATGAACTTGTCGAAATCGTCGATGGCCTCCTTGAACTGCTGGTTCAGCAGGCGCGTCACGCCGCGGCTGTAATAGGGGCCCGGCAGGTCGGGGCGCAGCTCGATCGCCTCGCGGAAGTCCTGCAAAGCGTCGTCGTAGTTGCCCAGACGCGAGCGCGTGATGGCGCGGTAGGTGTAGGCCTGCGTGTAGACGGGATTGAGCCGGATGGCCGTCGAGAAATCGTCCTCGGCGCCCAGCAGGTCGTCGAGGTTGTATTTGGCGATGCCGCGCAGGAAGTAGCCTTCGAAAGCGTCCTCGTCGAAGCGCAGCAGGGTGTTCAGCGTGCGGATGGCCTCCTGGTAGTCGTTGTTCATCATGCACGAACGTCCGACCCAGAAAAAATATTCCCGGTTGTACTGTGCGTGGGCTTTCGTGCCGCACAGCAGGGCGGTTCCCAATATGATTCCGGCGATGAGTTTCCGCATGCTGACTGATTTTGCTCTTTAAACGGGCTTTCCGTGCGATTTATTATTCCTGTTCGTATCCGAACCTGCGTAATTGCCGTTCGTTGTTGCGCCAGTCGTCGCTGACCTTGACGAACAACTGGAGGAAAACCTTCTTGCCGAGGAACTGTTCCATGTCTTCGCGCGCCGTCTGTCCGACTCTCTTCAGCTTCTCGCCCTTGTGGCCGATCAGGATGCCCTTCTGCGAGTCGCGGGCCACGTAGATCGTCGCTGCGATGCGGTCGATCGTCGGCTCCTCCTTGTAACTTTCGATCTCGATTTCGCAGCAGTAGGGGATCTCCTTGTCGTAGAATTTGAGGATCTTCTCGCGGATGATCTCCGAGGCGAAGAAGCGCAGCGTCTTGTCCGTAAGCGTATCCTTGGGGTAGAACGCCGGGCCTTCGGGCAGCAGCGAGAGGATGGTCCGGAACAGCCCTTCGATGTTGAAATTCTCCTTGGCCGACGTGGGGACGACCTGCGCCCCGGGGATTTCGGCCTGCCATTTGTCGACCAGCGCTTCGAGCGCTTCGGGCGTCGAGAGGTCGATCTTGTTGATGACCACGACGGTCGGAATGCCGCTCCGGCGGATGCTGTCGACGATTTCGGCCGAGCGTTCGCTCTGCTCCACGGTGTCCGTGACGTAGAGGATCACGTCGGCGTCGGTCAGGGCGCCCGTCACGAACTTCATCATCGACTCCTGCAACTTGTACGAGGGCTTCAGGATGCCGGGCGTGTCGGAGTAGACGATCTGGAAATCCTCGCCCGAGACGATGCCCATGATGCGGTGGCGTGTGGTCTGCGCCTTGGAGGTGATGATCGAGAGTTTTTCGCCCACGAGGGCGTTCATCAGCGTCGATTTGCCCACGTTGGGATTGCCGATGATATTTACGAAGCCGGAACGGTGCATTTTTTTTGCTTTATTCGCAGACAAAGGTAGGGATTTATTCGAATTTATCCTATATTTGTTTTACAATATGCTAAAATCGCACTGCCTATGAAAAAATGAGAACTTTTGATTTTTAATGCCGCTACGGCGGCACACGACATATAAAAGCGCATCGGCTTTTCTTCTTACATTCAGAACTTGGACACTTTTGAATCACAGAGAGGAATTAAAGTTGATGCTCGCGCTGTTTTACGGCGCGGGCATTCCTTTCATCTTTCTGTGCAGGCAGTCCAAGGCCTTGAATGTGGATGAACAGAGTTTGTCCGCGTTTTTTGTGTTTTGACATTTGCTCGATGTAAAACTCTAACTCCTTGAATGATGAAACGTTTTAATTTGCTTGTGTATGTTTACCGGGGCATAAACACGCTGGAAGAAAAATTCACCCGGAAGAACCATCCCGATTACACATCCGATTTGAGTAAGCATGTCCTGATCGTGACGGGTGTATTTATCGGAGCGACATTAATTACCTCGCTGCTGGGGGGGTAGTTATGAGCATGCAGCACGGAAATTTCTCTCCTAATTTGTCGGTCGGCATGGGCATAGGTCTGTTTTTTCTTTCAACGACTCCTTTTCTGTGTTGTGTCGCCTACTGGATCTATTATTTGAAACGGCATTTGTATTTGTTCTCGACGACCGGTCAGAAAATCGGATATGGACTGTTCACTTGTGTGATGCTTGCTATTCTGGGACCGTCTATTTTCCCGCTGCTTATAGCTCTTGTTTTGCTGTCCATTGCCATTTCGATCGCTTTGTTCCTGTTGAGTGTCGTGATGACGATCATTGCCTTGTTTGACGGAGGAGGTTCGAAAAAGAGGCGGTTTTCGCTCGACAATGGCGATGAGGTGACCGAAAAATCGGGATTGTTCGGCGAAAAATATTATGAAGGCCGGAGCGGAAAATCCTATGAAACCAACGATAACGGCAGGACGTTCTCCGAAAAGTAGCATTCCTCACCGGGTTTCACATGACTGCAAAAAGGCTCTCGGAAACGAGAGCCTTTTTGCAATGAAGTCTTGTAAAATGTAGCCTATCGCCGCATCATTCCGCCCGGCATCTTGGGCATCTTCATGCCGCCGCCGGCCACGGCCTTCATCATCTTGCGCGTGTCGTCGAACTGTTGCTGCGCGCCGCGATGTCGGCCCCTTCGGCTCGCAACCGCCGGCCGTGGGCCTTTATCGTGGTGGATAACAAGGCCTTGCTACGGCAACTGGCCGACTCGCTGCCTTATGCGCAGAGTGCCGCTGCGGCTCCGATGGCTGTCGTGGTGTGCGGTGTGCTGACCGAGTCGCAGGGTGCGACCAATGCCGGGTGGTGGGTACAGGATGCGGCGGCCGCTTCGGAGAACTTGCTGCTGGCGGCCCATGCCGTCGGGCTGGGGAGGCTGTCTGGACGGGCGTGTATTCCTCCGAGGATCGCGTGCGTGCCGTCCGCAACGTGCTGGGGCTTCCCCGCCGCGTCGTGCCGCTCAACGTGATACCGATCGGTTATCCAGCCGAAAATCCCGCTCTCAAGCAGAAGTGGGACCCTGCAAAGGTCCGCTGCAACGGCTGGGCCGAGTAAACGGAATCCCTGTGCAAACCGCAGGGATTCTTTGCTATTGAGCTTTTATCCATTCGAAAACGGGGTCGACTCCTTTTTTGAAATCTGCGAAACTCATCTCGATCGACATGTCGGGTTCGATGGTCTCGATCTCTTTTTCCGAGCGTTTGAAGTATTTTGTTGAATAATTGACCAAAACCTTCGAACTCGGAAGCTGAAAGCTGCGGACCTCCCCGAAATGGTTGGGCTTTCCGGCCGTCTCTTCTCCGACGAAAACGGCATTGGTCAGCTGTTTGAAATCCATGGCGTTCAGAATCGCCGAGGAGAATGTATCGCGTCCCAGCACCACATATACCGCAACTTGCGGGTGTTGTTTGAGGGCTTGTGCGAGTCGTTCGACAAATTCGGTTCCCTGTGATGAGTTGCCGCCTCCGTTGTAACGCATGTCGAAAATGAGTTTGTCCACCGGTTTATCATTCAGCGTTTCGAATGCTTTCCGGGTAAACGCCTCGAACGACGGCAGCTTTTGCGCAGCTTCCGCGTCGCCCCGTTCAGCCGCCAGCTCACGGCTGTGACATTTGTTGTAAAGCATGTAATAGATCCGATCTTCGGGGAAATAACGGCTGGTGAAGAGGACTTTGCGGTTGGCGGTTGCGAAAGCGAGGGAGTCGGGTCTGAAATTTACGAATGCATTGTCGGGATGTATCGGCTTTACCACCTGCGTCTTTCCGTCCGACAGCATAAGCTTGACTTGCCGGGAGTCGGCAAATCCGAAGTGTTCGAGAGCTTGAAGGCTCATCACCGTTTCCGGGACGATTGACTTCACGATCGCCTGGTTGTCGATGGTGAAAAGAGTGCTCAAACTGTCGATGACCGTCGCGATGGGCGTGTCGTTGATCGCTACAATCCGCAGTCCCAAAATTTCTTTGTTTTCCGGGGTCGTTTTCGTAATGTAGAGCCCGTCGCTGACCCATAATGTGCCGAGCGGAAGAATCTGTGTCTGGTCAATCAACTGAAAGAATTGCAGCATGGTGTGTGAGTCGCCGAAGCGGGCGATCAGCTGTTGCGTTTTGAGGGCGACCTGAAAATCAGTCAGTCGCTCCGACTCTGCTTTAATAGCCTCGATTCCCGATACAAACTCCCCTTTGCTGCGGGCCGTAAAAAAGTTGCAATGCTTTTCGGGCAGCTCCTTGGTCAGAAATTCCAGATCGGCTTTCCAGTCGATTTTCCCCGATTGTGCAAATGCCGCCTGCATGCACGTGCAGAGCAACAGCAAGAGGAGTTTCTTCATGGTTTATACGTTTTCTTTCGGTGAAGGTGACGATTTTTCTGTGATCTTGCGTAATGTGCTATTTGAGACGTCCGCATGTAAACAAATCAGGCAAGCCTTGGAGCCTGCCCGATCCTTATATAATACTATCGCCGCATCATCCCGCCCGGCATCTTGGGCATCTTCATGCCGCCGCCGGCCACGGCCTTCATCATCTTGCGCGTGTCGTCGAACTGCTTCATCAGGCGGTTGACGTCGGCCATCGTCGTACCCGAACCTTTGGCGATGCGTTCGCGCCGGCGGGCGTTGATGATCTCGGGATGCTCGCGCTCGGCGGGGGTCATCGACGAGATGATCGCCTCGGTCTGCTTGAACACATCGTCCGGAATGTCCACGTTCTTGAGCATCTTGCCCATGCCGGGGAGCATCGACGCGAGGTCCTTGAGGTTGCCCATCTTCTTGATCTGCTGAATCTGCGAGATGAAGTCGTTGAAGTTGAACTGGTTTTTGACCAGTTTCTTTTTGAGCTTGCGGGCCTCCTCCTCGTCGAATTGCTCCTGCGCGCGTTCCACGAGCGACACCACGTCGCCCATGCCCAGGATTCGGTCGGCCATGCGCTCGGGGTGGAACACCTGCAAGGCGTCCATCTTCTCGCCGCTCGAAATGAACTTGAGGGGCTTGTTGACCACCGAACGGATCGAAATGGCCGCACCGCCGCGGGTGTCGCCGTCGAGCTTGGTGAGGACCACGCCGTCGAAGTCCAGCCGTTCGTTGAACTCCCGGGCGGTGTTCACTGCGTCCTGACCCGTCATGGCGTCGACGACGAACAGCGTCTCCGAAGGTTTCACGGCGGCCTTGATGGCCGTGATCTCCTGCATCATCGCCTCGTCCACGGCCAGACGGCCCGCGGTGTCGACGATCACCACGTTGTAATTCTTCTGCCGGGCGTACTTGATACCGTTCTCGGCGATCTCGACAGGATTCCTGTTACCCTCCTCGGTGTAGACCTCCACGCCGATCTGTCCGCCGAGCACTTTCAGCTGGTCGATGGCTGCGGGACGGTAAACGTCGCCTGCCACCAGCAGCACCTGGCGGCCCTTCTTCGACTTGAGCAGCGAAGCCAGCTTGCCCGAGAAGGTCGTCTTACCCGAACCTTGCAGACCCGCGATCAGAATCACCGCAGGCGTGCCCTCCAGCCGGATGTCCGTGGCCGTGCCGCCCATCAGTTCGGCCAGCTCGTCGCGGACGATCTTGGTCATCATCTGTCCCGGCTTGACGGCTTTGAGCACGTCCTGGCCCAGGGCTTTCTGCTTCACTTCGTCGGTGAAGGTCTTGGCAACCTTGTAGTTGACGTCGGCGTCGATCAGCGCGCGGCGGATCTCCTTGAGCGTCTCCGCGACGTTGATCTCGGTGATGCGCCCCTCGCCTTTGAGAATTTTGAACGACCGTTCGAGTTTATCTGTTAAATTTTCAAACATGACTTCTGAAATTATCCGAGCGCAAAGATAATCAATAATTCACAAAGCACAATCCGCCGTGGAAATTTTGTTATGCCGTGAAAAATAGTTATGTTTACAACTGAACCTAACCGTCATGCAATGAAGAAATTTCTTTTCCTGCTGCTTGCCGTCACGGCCGGGACCGCTCCGGCGCAAACCCTCGTCTATCCCGGCGAGCACGAAATGCCACCCGTCCCGAAGACCTTCGACAACGAACTGGGCGTGCGCTACGGAGCGCAGCTTTACGTGGGCGACGGGCGGGGACCCGAATTGCAGGCCTTTTCGATCGACTATGCCCGTTATAATTTTTACAATATCGGTTTTCGAACGGGGCTGAACGTCTTCGTCGACGAGGATGCCGAGAACTATTTCTCCGTGCCGCTGCAATTCACCTGGCGGACCGGACGTATCGCCTCGTCCTGGCGCCGGGAGAGCCGGGAGCGGAGTGTGCAGAATAATTACTACAACGGCTCTTATGCAGATCCTTACGGCGCTTATTCCGGCGGAGGGGCGGACGTGGGCAGTACGTTTCTCAACGTGCTGCTTGCGATCCTGCCCTCGGGGTTCGAGGTCCATGCGGGCTTTACCCCGGGGCTGATGTGCGGGCCGTTCACGACCGAAGGCTATTCGACGACCGACCCTTCGTGGCGGCCCTATACCGTCCGGCAGCGTTTCTCCTGTACGTTCGACGCGGGTGCGCGGCTGATCATCCCGATCTGGCGGTTCAACCTCTTCGGCGACTTCACCTATCACTGCTACCTGACCGATAATTTCCGGGCCGGGGAGTTTCGGCCTTCGCGCTCCTATATGGGGCTGGGTGTGGGGCTGTCGTTCAATTTTTAGGAGCGGGATTCCGGAACGGTCCCTCCGTTACCCGGTCCCTCCGTTACCCGATCCGTCCGTCGCTACCGGAGCAGTCCGGCTTCGTAATAAATCACGATTTGCTCGATCATCCGGTCCTCGCCCTCCCTGTCGTATTCCGACTTGAGGTTCTGACCGAAGATTTTCGAGACGCCCTGCCAGAATCCCGCCACGAAACCGCCGCGGAACTCCTTCAACACCTCGTAGGCGGTGTATTCGGTTTCGCGGTCGATGAGTTTCAGCAGCACGCGGCCCTGCGTGCGGGTCATGTGTTTCAGCACGGGGGTGTATTCGTCCTTGATCTCGTGGTAGATTTGTTTGATATACTCCTTCTGGGCCTTTTTGGTCGGCAGGCGGCACAACTCCTCCTCCATCGTCGCCATCTTGGCCTTGGCGATCTGCGCGATGGGGTAGACCTTTTTCACGGCGTCCACCAGCCGGCGGTAGCGGCGCAGGTCGACCGGGCGGCTGAAGACGTAGACCGGCAGGACGTGGACCAGCGGGATCGAATCGCCCTTCTCGACCGTCCACTCCTGATGCCAGAAGCCACGGCCTCCCTGCGCCTGCGCTTGGGAAAGCGCGGCGGCGAGCAGGGCGATGAGGAGTATCCACTTTTTCAACGGCGGCGAATTTTTTGTACCTTTGCGGCGGAGTCCGGATGAAAACCCGTGCGGTTTTGCATCCGGTTTGCCGGGGTGTCTCCGGCAAAGATAACGATTCACCGCGATAAACGAATTACGAACAGCGAATATTATGCTTGAAAAAGGACTTTCCGCCCGCAGCGCCGCAACCGTCGCCGCCGGCAACACGGCCGCCGCGATGGGTTCGGGCGACCTTGCGGTTTTCGCCACCCCCGCGATGGTGGCGCTGATGGAGAACGCCGCCATGACGGCCGTTGCCGGCGAACTTCCCGAAGGCGCGACCACCGTCGGCGCCGAGATGAACGTCACGCACATCAAGCCGTCGGGACTTGGCGCCGAAATCACCGCCACGGCCGTGCTTGCCGAAGTCGAGGGGCGCAAACTGACCTTCAACGTCGGGGCCCGCGACGCCGAGGGGCTGATCGGCGAGGGCATCCATGTCCGCTACATCGTCGACCGGGAAAAATTCATGGCCAAGGTGAAGTAATGGAAAAGCTCCGGATCTTCTGCGTCTGCGAAAAGACGTACAGCTTGATTTGTAGTTATTTATGCCGGATCGAAGGATTGGGCTCTGTGTTTGGACAGGGCTCGATCCTTTTCGTTTGTGTACAATTCTGTTCAAGTCGCCCGATACCTGTAAATTTCTGTGCTTATACTACTTAATCTTGCTGAATTATTGGCGGTTGAATTTGCATAATTGATTATTTTTCGTTATTTTTGCTCTACATCCATTACAACTACATATTGTAATTATCCGTAAGACTCTCGCGAACCTGCCTTCAATGTTTCATCCTTAAACTTCAAACTATGAAAACTCGCATTTTGACTTTGACAGCAGCCCTGCTTCTACTGGGTGGGTTTGTCGCATGCAACGACTCGGAAGAATCCGAATATATCGGCACTCCTCCCGTCACAGCCTCCGCGGACGTATCGGCTTTTTTCAAGACCTATCTGCCTTCGAGTTCCAGTTCGCATCCCGAGCCGGAATTCAATTTCAGCGAGATCGATGATCGCGACATCGAATGTTTTGTGATCAACAGCATGGAAGAGTTCGAGGCCGTTGCACCTCCTTCGGTCGAGCTGCCGGTAATCGACTTTGACAAATATACCCTTATTATTGGACAGCATTGGATGGGGCATCCCGGATACTCTTTCGAGAAGCAGGTCGTCGATACCGAATCCGATAAGATGACATTGAATTTGGTGTATAAGCAACTGAAGGGTGGGACTCCGGCGATTATGACTATTTTTTATTTCTGGGGACTATACGACAAACTTCCCGAAAAAACGCTTACTGTCAACAAAATCATAATTTAGATATTCTTATATCATGAAAAAGCTGCTTTCTCTTATCATTGCAGTCATAACATTTTATGGTTGCCAGGATGACATTTTGTCAGAGGAATATCAAGAAAACGTTCCCGCGACCCGTGCGTCTGTGGGTTCGTCTGATTATTATTATTATTTGGTGTGACGGTGTGAAAATCCCACTAACGGTCAACGAGAACAAGTCGTATGTTTTGGTTGAAACCGCAAAAATTGAAAGTGTTCGCAAATCGGCCGTAAATATCCGTGGGGGAAATACCAGAACTATTGATAACTATGCTGCGCTGGGCATAAGATCGTCAAAAGAGTTCCGCATGCAAAAAAGTCTTACGTCGTTTACGCTGGATAACGCCCAACAAAAATCGATTAATCCGCAGGATGTAGTGTATGAGGCTCCCTATTTTAAAACAAGCGATGGCGCCGATCTCGGCATAACGAATGTATTCAGCGTACAACTGACAGGAGAGCAAGACCTTGCCAAACTTCAAAAAATCGCGGAAGAGTATAATCTGGAGATATTGGGAGAAAACGAATTCGACCCGAGTATCTATTATCTTTCGTGTACAAAGGAGTCGAAAGGGAATGCGCTCGAAATGGCGAATTTTATGTATGAATCGGGCGCGTTTGAGTATGCAACACCCGAGTTTATCGTTGAGTCGATGCCCGACGCCGCTCCGAACGATACCTATTTCAGCTATCAATGGAATCTGAAAAACGTCTCTTATTCGGGGATCGATATCAATTATGTGAACGCAAGGAATGCCTTTGCTTTTCCATATATCAACGATATTATCGTTGCGGTTGTCGATAACGGTGTTTATAATAACCATGATGATTTACATTTGTATAATGTCAGTTACAACGCTCACACGGGAGGAATTCCAAGTGGGCTATACGGAGATCACGGCACAAAGGTTGCCGGTGTTATCGGAGCCACGGCTAATAATGGCAAAGGCATTGCAGGCGTTGCATCCGGAGTGAAAATCATGCCCATCAGTATTTGTTATACTGATAACGAGCTTGGCATAGCTGCCTCCACCACGACCAATTTTGCGAATGCAATTCGGTTTGCCGCAAATAATGGTGCGCGCGTAATTAATAATTCATGGTCATTTGATACATCTTCTCCAATATCCGAAATCAATAATGCTGTAACATATGCTCATGGTAAAGGATGCATCGTTGTTTTTTCATCGGGCAATAAAGGCAGTGCTGTATCACAGCCGGCAGCGGGAGCACCTTCTGCAACGTTAGTAGTAGGTGCAATAGATCGGAATGGGTACAAATCGGATTTCTCCGGTTATGGTTCTTCATTGGATGTTGTCGCTCCCGGGCGTGAAATCTGGACAACAGATGTGACCGGTGGATATACTTGTGTGCTGGGCACATCTTTTGCTGCTCCCCATGTTTCCGGCATCGTGGCTTTGATATGGGCAACGGATCCCGATCTTTCGGTATGGCGGGTACGCAATATTATCGAACAAACTACCCGAAAGATCGGCGGCAACACTTATGGTGTCGATCCGCTTCGATTGAACGGATTATGGAACCAATTTGTGGGTTATGGTCTGGTAAATGCCTATGCAGCTGTATCAGCGGTTTCGGGGTCCGCTCCCACCGCTGATTTTGCGTCGGATACCGATGAACCCGTACTTCACGATATCGAATGTCGGGTGTTGAAAAATGGTCTATCCACATCTTCCGGGGTACATCTGGCATTGATTCCGCAAGAGTACTCTTACTAAATTGATATTGGAGTTCCTGACTTACAAATTGCTGATAATTTGGCTGTAAATCAGAGGTTGGATAAAAATATTTTATCCAACCTCTGATTATACTGTTATGGGACAAACCCGTGATCGGCAATATTCTGGGCGCACGACGCATCCGGAATTTTTCGGTCAAAGCCCGATCAGGACGTGTTCGAGCCAGATCACCGCGATGCCCGCCAGATAGCCGGACAGGGCCAGCAGCGAGATGCGTTTGAGGTACCAGCCGAAATTGATCTTTTCGAGTCCCATCGCCACGACGCCGGCCGCCGAGCCGATGATCAGCAGACTGCCGCCCACGCCGGCGCAGTAGGTCAGCAGGTGCCAGAACAGCCCGTCTGCCACGAAACTCTGTGCGAAAGCCGGGTCGGCGCTCGCCGCAGCCGTTGCGACGTCGGCCACCGGGTACATGCCCATGCAGGCCGCCACCAGCGGCACGTTGTCGACCACCGACGAGATGATGCCGATGGCGCCCGCGATGGTGAACACTTCGTGGACATTCTTGTCCAGCCAGTCGGCCATGTCGGTCAGCACGCCGCCGGTCTGCAACGCGCCCACGGCCATCAGGATGCCGAGGAAAAAGAGAATCGTCGGCATGTCGATGTGCTTGAGGACTTTGGATACGCGCGGCTGGATCGACTCCTCCATGTTGCGGATGCTGCGTTTGCGGTCGTAGATGATTTCGGTCAGAATCCACATGAATCCCAGCGACACCATCATGCCCATGTAGGGCGGCAGTCCGGTGAGGCTCTTGAACACCGGCACGAACAGCAGACTTACGACGCCCACGATAAGGATGAATAGCCGCAGGCGCGGACCGATGCATTCGGGGCATCCCGATGCGAGGGCCTTGGCACTGACCGCGGCGGCGGGGCGGTCGGCGACGTAGCGGCTGGCGATGGCCGCAGGGATCACGACCGACACGAGGCACGGCAGGAAGAGGTTGGCGATCAGGTTGGCGGCCGTGACGTTGCCGCGCATCCACAGCATGATGGTCGTCACGTCGCCGATGGGCGACCAGGCGCCGCCGCTGTTCGCGGCGATGACGATCACGCTGGCGAAAATCCACCGTTCCTTCTTGTTGGCGATCAACCGCCGCAGCAGCATGACCATGATGATCGTGGTGGTCATGTTGTCCAGTGCGGCCGACATGAAGAAGGTGATGATCGCCAGCAGCCACATCAGTTTGCGCTTGTTGCGCGTGGTGATGTGGTCGGTGATGACGTTGAAGCCGCCGTAGCTGTCGATCAGATCCACGATGGTCATGGCCCCGATCAGGAAGACCAGGATTTCGCACGTGTCGCCCAGCTGGTCCACCAGCTCGTGCTGAATGTGCGGGTCGTTGCCCAGGAGGCTGAACACGGTCCAGATCGCTCCGGCCATCAGCAGGGCGACGGCCGATTTGTCGATCCTGGTTTTGTGCTCCAGCGCGATGAACAGATAGCCCACCACGAAGAGCAGAATCATTGTCGGAATCATATCGTTTGCGTTTATTTACAAGGTAACTGAAGCAAAGATACGAAAAATCCGGCAGAGGTCCGGTTTTGTCTCTGCCAATTTTGCATCCGGGGGTTGGTTTTTGCGATTTTTTGTTTATCTTTGCAGTCGCTTTCGAGCGAATGTTTGAGCTGTGGTGTAATGGTAACACAGCAGATTTTGGTTCTGTCGTTCTGGGTTCGAATCCCGGCAGCTCAACACGAAAAGGCGGTCATGCGACCGCCTTTTTCGTGCATACGTTTGTTTAGCGGATCTTGCGGTGTGAGATGAGCGCGGCGATCCACAGCAGGATGACCGAGCCGATGACGGCCGTCGCCAGACTGCCCAGCGTGCCGACGGGAACCCATCCGAAGAGCGAAAAGAGCCAGCCGCCCAGTATGCCGCCGATGAGCCCGACGATCAGGTTGACGAAGAGTCCCGAACCTCCTCCCTTGACGATCAGGTTGGCGATCCATCCGGCGGCCAGTCCGATCAGCAGATACCATAGAAAATACATAGTCTTGCATTTTGGAACGCTTTTCGGAGTGCAAAATCCGTACCCGGCCGGGCCGGGGCGTTTTATAAAGCCTTTTTCAGCGCTTTTGCCAGCTGATCGGGACACGACGTGCCGCGGCCCCGGCAGTCGATGCCTTCGAGCCGGGCGACGGCTTCCGCTGCCGTCATCCCGCGCACGAGCGCCGCGATTCCCTGCTGGTTGCCGTGGCAGCCGCCCGTGAAGGAGACGCTTCGAACGACGCCGTTTTCGA
>UMLT01030718.1_pt1 | contig 16073 bp, 12 predicted proteins | sample 1966641 | NCBI WGS metagenome assembly UMLT01 (sample SAMEA4836208, study PRJEB28245) | human gut metagenome | biome: gut microbiome; material: fecal sample | place: Denmark | collected 2008 | reverse complement strand
TATGAACAGGGAAGAAAGGATATTAATAAGGCACAGGCAGAATATGTGATAAAACTTGCACAAGTTTTATGTTGTAATCCTGTGGATTTATTAGAAATCAGAAAGTGAATTGAAAATTATATATGGAAATTATTTCCATATCAGTGATATAATAATTAATATTTTCAGTATGTCAGGTTCAGTTATATCAAAGGCAATGAGGCTGGAATAATATATAATACAGAATAGGGAGAGAATTATGGGAAAGAAAATTGCCAGAATTATAGGCAGGATGTTACTGGTGGTACTTGTTACTATAGTAATGCTGGTAGGAACTTTATTCATTATGATTAAGAGAATATGCAGCGATTCAGCACCTGCTGCCAGAAATCTTTTTATATCAACAGTTCTTGAATCAGGTCAGATGAAGTTTCTTGCTTCGTGGTTCTGTACAGATGCGCAGATTAATGAAGTAATTAATGCTAATAAGATGGAGTCAATGGATTCAGATATTGATACATCTCTTATTAATATATCAACAGATACACAGACGGTTGACAATAACGGAGAAGCAGAGCAGTTTGACGGGAATGGAATAAGAATGGTTGAGATTTCAGGAAGGTCATTCTTTGGAAAAATGCTGATTATAAAAGATCCGTCACAGGTTAAGGTCGGAACTACATACCCATGGGGAGATTACGGTAAGGAACTTCATGAGATTGTAAGCGGAGCAGGGGCTGTTGCTGGAGTTAATGGCGGACTGTATGTGTCATCAGGAAACAGAGGCGGTTCACCGCTTGGAATTGTGGTGCAGGACGGTAAGATTACATATAACAGCCCTTCATCACTTTCCGGTCTTTACTTAATTGGACTTAATAATGATAATCTTTTAGTTGTTAAAGATATAGATGGTATGTCGGCAGCAGATTTTGAAAGCTACGTTAATGAAGCAGGAATCAGGGATGCTGTAGCTTTTCAGGAGGAAAGCTCTGACTCTAATAATCATTTTGTTCCGCTTATTATTAACAATGAAGCAAGAGTATTGAAAGGTCAGGGAAGCGGGGCTAATCCAAGAACAGCAATCGGACAGAGAGCTGACGGTGCAATTCTTCTTTTAGTTACTGACGGAAGAGGTGCTTCAGGACATCTTGGTGCAACTGCGTCAGATCTGATATCAGTTATGCAGGAATATGGAGCAGTTAATGCAGCCAACCTTGATGGCGGAAGTTCTTCAACAATGGTTTATAACGGCGGATATGAGATGACTAGCGTAACATTTTATTATCAGAATTCATCATGGAAGCTGCCAACAGCATTTGTTGTAATGCCTAAGTAATTGGAAGGAGAACTGTATAGATATGAAAAATAATGCTAAGAAATCTATAAAGATAGGCAGAATCAATATACCATTGAATTACTGGACAGGGCTTGCTGTATATGCAGTGATTCTTCTTATTCTTGCAATCTGTATGATTGTATATACGGGTTCATGCCTTAAGAAATATGAGAATTCACAGTCAGACAAGGTTATGAATGATTTCCTTAATGACTTTACAAAAATGGCTGCTGATAAGACATTAGCCGATAATATTGAGCTTCCAGCCAGCAGTGAGTTTGAGGGAAAAGACACATTTGTCAATATATACATGTCTGAATTAGATGGTACAACTGACTATACATGTAAGAAATCAGAGGGCAGCTATAATACAGAAGAACCTATGTATGACATATATGCTGATGATAAGAAAGTTGCAAGAATGACACTGGAGGCCAAAGACCAGCATGTTGTTCTTGGAATACTTACAGTGTTTGACTGGAAGATTAAGTCAATTGAGCCTGTATTTTCAGCAAAGACTAATGATTATACTGTTTCAATTCCTGAAGGATATACATTTACAGTTAATGGAATAACTGTGTCAGATGATTACAAGACTGGCAAAGTTACAGAGAATCCTGATTTTGTGAATGTTTCTAAATATGTCACAATGCCAAAGTCAGTTGAATATAAGCTTACTGGATTTGTCAATAAGCCGGAAATCAAAGTATATAATGCATCAGGCAGTGAAGTTACTGCAAATGTAGATGCTAAGGGCAATGTATCATTATCCGCATGCGGTGAAATGTCTGATATGCCATCTGAAAGAAAAGAAGAAGCTCTTAATATGGCTAAGGTATGGGATAATTTCCTCACTAATGATTTAAGCGGTTCAGGTCATGGGCTTGCAACAGTGCAACAATATCTTATAGAAGATTCCTACTACTGGAATCTTGCAAAAGATTATGCTTCAAGTGCAGATATTACATTTATAAGTGACCACACATTGTCGGGAAATCCGTATACAGGAGTGACAGTTGATAATTATATTGAATATAATGATGACTGTTATTCGTGTCATATTGCATTTACAAAGAATATGACGCTTACCTCAGGCGGCGCGAGAAAAGATGTTATTGATTCGACATTCTATTTCGTGAAATATGAGGGCAGATGGGCGATTGCGGATATGATTGCGACTACTAAGTGATTTATTCCATGCAGAAGAGAAGTAGAATATTAAGAAAAATGTGCAGGATGCCAATTAAGGGGTGTCCTGCACTTGTCATGTGTGCTACAATGATTATTGAGAAGAATTATCAATAATGATTTGGGCAGATTATTTAGAAAAGGAAGACACACATGAAGTTAAATGAACTTAAGATTGGACAATGTGCAAGAATTACCTCAGTTGGTGGTGAAGGCGCATTAAGACAGCATTTTCTTGATATGGGCGTAATTCCCGGGGCGGAAGTTACGCTTGTAAAACTGGCACCTATGGGTGATCCAATGGAATTACAGATACATGGCTATGAACTGACACTTCGTGTTGCTGACGCAGGAGAGATTACTATTGATCCTATAGATGAGCGTACAAGAAAACACGAAAGACCAGACCGCATATATAAGTCTGACCATCCGGGACTTGGTGAGACTGGTAAATACCATGCTAAGGGAGATGGAGAAAAGCTTCCTGAAGGAACAAAGCTTACATTTGCACTGGTTGGTAACCAGAATTGTGGAAAGACAACTCTGTTTAATCAGCTTACCGGTTCTAATCAGCATGTCGGAAATTTTCCGGGAGTTACGGTTGACTGCAAGAGCGGTATGATTAAGGGACATGAGAATACATCAGTTACGGATTTACCGGGAATATATTCTATGTCTCCGTACAGCAGTGAGGAGATTGTTTCGAGAAATTTTGTGCTTAATGAGAAGCCAAAGGCGATTATTAATATTGTTGATGCAACTAATATTGAGAGAAATATGTATCTTACAATGCAGCTTTTAGAGATGGATGTGCCTATGGTTCTTGCACTTAATATGATGGATGAGGTAGTAGGCAATTCAGGTTCTGTTGATATTAATGGCATGGAAAATATGCTTGGAATCCCGGTTATTCCTATATCTGCTGCCAAGAATGAAGGCGTTGATGAGCTTATAAGGCATGCACTTCATATTGCAGAATATCAGGAAAAGCCGGAAAGAACTGATTACTGTGATGAGAATGATTTCGGAGGAGCAGTACACAGATGTATACATGCAGTAATTCATCTTATAGAGGATCATGCAAAGAGAGCTGATATTCCAGTTAGATTTGCAGCAAGTAAGATTATTGAGGGGGACCCTCTTATATTAAAACTGCTGCAGCTTGATGAGAATGAAAAAGAGATGCTTGAGCATATTGTACTTCAGATGGAGACTGAGAGGGGTCTTGACAGAAGTGCGGCAATTGCAGATATGAGATTTACATTTATAGAGAAGATATGCGAAGCTAATGTTGTTAAGCCTAAAGCAAGTAAAGAAAGAATACGAAGCCAGAAGATTGATAAGATTCTTACTGGTAAATATACGGCAATTCCCTGCTTTGTGGCGATTATGCTGGCAATATTCTTCCTTACATTCAATGTGATAGGTGCATTTTTACAGAATGTTCTGCAGATGGGTATTGATGCACTTACTGGCGTTGTTGACAATGCACTTGCAGCGGCAGGTGTGAATAAGGTTATTCACAGCCTTGTAATTGATGGAATATTTGCAGGTGTCGGCTCTGTACTTTCATTCCTGCCGATTATTGTTACACTGTTTTTCTTCTTATCACTTATGGAGGACAGTGGTTATATTGCAAGAGTTGCATTTTTTATGGATAAGCTGTTAAGAAAGATTGGTCTGTCAGGAAGAAGTATCGTTCCTATGCTGATTGGATTCGGATGTACTGTTCCTGCGGTTATGGCAACAAGAACACTCCCAAGTGAGAGAGATAGGAAGATGACAATTCTTCTTACCCCATTTATGAGCTGTTCAGCCAAGCTGCCAATATATTCATTCTTTGTAAGTGCATTTTTCCCGGGAAAGGGCGCATTTATAATGGGGGGATTATATTTTTTTGGAATTATTATGGGAATTCTTGTGGCTTTGCTTTATAAAGGAACATTATTCAAGGGCGAAGCTGTTCCTTTTGTTATGGAGCTTCCTAATTACAGACTTCCAGGCATGAAAAATGTTTTGCAGTTATTATGGGAAAAGGCTAGGGATTTCCTGCAGAGAGCATTTACAGTTATATTTGTTGCGACTGTAATTGTCTGGTTTTTACAAAGCTTCAATCTGCACCTTAATCTAGTTACAGATTCAAAGGACAGCATACTTGCGCTTATTGCAGGAATAATAGCCCCTGTATTTGCACCTTTAGGATTAGGTGACTGGAGAATATGTACATCTTTGCTGTGTGGTGTCATGGCAAAGGAAAGTGTCGTATCAACAATGCAGATACTTTTCGGGACAGGCATACAGGCTGCACTTTCAACAGCCGGCGCAGCCGCAATGCTTGTATTCAGTCTTCTGTACACACCTTGTATTGCAGCAATTGCTTCAGTAAAGCGTGAGCTTGGCGGAAAATGGGCTGTTATAATGGTTGTATGGCAGTGCCTGATTGCGTGGGTGATGGCATTTGTTGTGCATGCTGTTGTGATGCTATTCTAGAAAGCATTTATTTCATGTGACATTACTGGTGAAAATGTGGTAAAATAGCATAAGATTATGCTAAAAGCAAGGAGCGGATGGTTATGAAATACATTTTTACTAATGGACATATCCTTGATGGAACTAAGGATATGAAAGTTTTGGATGGTCATTCTGTGCTTGTTGAAGATGACAAGATTACTGGTATTGTGAAGGGTAACACTGTACCAGACGGCTTTAAGGAGATTAATCTTGAGGGTAAATACCTTATGCCGGGGCTTATTAATATGCATGTTCATCTTGCAGGCAATGGAAAGCCACAGAAAAAGCAGAGAGATAATGAAAAGACTGTTAAGCTGCTTATGGGAACAGCACTTTCAAGGGCTGTGACATATAAGGTCGTAAAGGATTTTGCAAAGACAGAGCTTATGAGTGGTGTTACTACTATAAGAACTGTCGGTGGCCTGGCGGATTTTGATACAAGAGTAAGGGATGATATCAGAAATGGCAAGGCTGACGGACCAAGAATACTTGCAGCTAATGAAGGAATTTCTGTGCCTGGTGGACATATGGCTGGTTCGGTTGCGGTAGCTGCTAACAATATAGATGAAGCACTTGTTCAGGTTGATATTGCAAAAAGCCAGAATGTTGACCTTATTAAGCTTATGATTACAGGTGGCGTACTCGACGCAAAGGCTAAGGGTGTTCCTGGTGAGCTTAAGATGAAACCTGAGATGGTTAAGGCTGTATGTGATAAGGCACATGCACTTGGATACAAGGTTGCTGCACATGTAGAGTCGCCAGAGGGTGTAAGGGTTGCACTTGAAAATGGTGTTGATTCAATAGAGCATGGAGCAAAGCCTGATGATGAGATAATACATTTGTTTAAGGAAAATAATGCGTTTCTTTGTACAACATTATCTCCGGCACTGCCATATGCGCTTTTTGACAGAAGCGTATCTAATGCGTCAGAGGTCGAGCAGTACAATGGTAATATTGTGTTTGAGGGAATCAAGGAATGTGCCAAAGCTGCAATTGCCAACGATATTCCGGTTGTACTTGGTAATGATGTTGGCTGTCCATGGATTACACAGTATGATTTCTGGAGAGAACTATATTATTTTCACAAATATGTCGGTGTAAGCAATGCATTTGCATTATATACAGCAACTCTTAACAGCGCTGTAATGGCTGGCATTGGGGATGTGACAGGTTCAGTTGAAGCCGGCAAATGTGCTGACCTGATTGTGACTAAGAATAACCCGCTTGATGATCTCAGGGCACTTCGTAATGTGGATTTAGTCATGGCGCGTGGCAGATTGTACAATAATCCAAGGTTCAAAACGAAAAATATTGTCACTAAAGAACTGGATAAATTTTGCGATTTATGTTAATTTTATTAAAGAATTTTACTTAAAGGAATAAGATTATGAAGATAGGATTTGATAACGACAAATATTTAAAAATGCAGTCTGAACATATTAAGGAGAGAATTGCCAAATTTGACAATAAGTTATATCTTGAATTTGGCGGAAAGCTGTTCGATGATTATCATGCATCAAGAGTTCTTCCAGGATTTAAGCCGGATTCAAAGCTTCAGATGCTTTTACAGTTAAAGGACCAGGCAGAGGTTGTTATTGCAATAAGTGCAGAAGATATTGCAAGCAATAAGATTCGTGGTGATTATGGAATTACTTATGATCAGGAAGTATTAAGACTTATAGATGCATTTACAGAATACGGACTTTTTGTTGGAAGCGTATGCATTACCAAGTATTTCCAGCAGCCTGATGTTGATAATTTTATTAAGGTTCTGGATGCACATGGAATCAAGAATTTCAAGCATTATAAGATAGCAGGCTATCCTAATGATGTTGCTAAGATTGTAAGTGATGAAGGCTACGGAAAGAATGAATTTATCGAGACAAGCAGACCACTTGTAGTTGTTACTGCACCGGGTCCGGGAAGTGGAAAGATGGCTACATGCCTTTCTCAGCTTTACCATGAATATAAGCATGGAGTTAAGGCTGGATATGCCAAGTTTGAGACATTCCCAATCTGGAATATTCCACTTAAGCACCCTGTTAATCTTGCTTATGAGGCAGCGACAGCAGACCTTAATGATGTTAATATGATTGATCCTTTCCATTTGGAAGCATATGGTAAAACAACTGTTAATTATAACAGAGATATCGAGATATTCCCTGTTCTTAATGCTATGTTCGAGCTTATTGCCGGTGAGAGTCCATATAAGTCACCAACAGATATGGGTGTTAATATGGCGGGTAACTGTATTGTTGATGATGAGGCATGCCGTTATGCTTCTGATATGGAGATTATCAGAAGATATTACAAATGTTTATGCGACCAGAAGAGAACTGGTGTAAACAGTCAGGAAATATATAAGATTGAGCTTTTAATGAATCAGGCAGGAATCACACCATCTTCAAGACCTGTTGTTAATGCTGCACTTGAAAAGTCAGCAAAAAGCGGTGACAAACCGGCGGTTGCAATTGAGTTGGAAGATGGAACTATTGTTACAGGAAAAACAGGTGATTTGTTAGGTGCTGCGTCATCAGCATTGCTTAATGCATTAAAGCAGCTTGCTGGAATAGATGATTCAGTTGACCTGTTATCACCTGAGTCAATCAGTCCAATCCAGACTTTAAAGACTAACTATCTTGGCAGCAGGAATCCAAGACTTCATACAGATGAGATACTTATTGCGCTTTCATCTTCAGTTGTAGCCAATCCTTTAGCTGATAAGGCTTTAAAGCAGATTCCTAAGCTTTATGGCTGTGATGTTCACTCAACAGTAATCCTTTCATCTGTTGATAAAGATACATTTAAGAGACTTGGAATGAACCTTACATGTGAGCCTGCATATGAGGAAGAGAAGAGATTTCATAAGAATTAAGTAATGTATTATAATTTTAGCGTTATTCAGATAAACGACCTACTAACGAATTTTATATGAGCGCGTTAGTAGGTCTTTGTATTTGTTAGAGAAGCATGATAGGAAGCCGATTCGTGAAATTGGACTTTTTAGTGGAGACTTCAAATAAAGCAATCTGAAGTCCAAAACTTCGAGCCAGTGCAAAAGAAAGCTAATTATACACAAGTTAGTCTTACAACAGGCGCAACTAATAATAAAGAACATTATGAATTATGAATACATTTGAATAAAAATAGTATAAGACCTACTAACGATTTGCAATATAAGTGCGTTAGTAGGTTTTTGTATTTGTATAATGATTTAAAACGTTATTATTTGACACACGACAAATAATAACATATAATGTAATAAGGAAATTTGATGCACGACAAATAAAATGGAGGTTATGCTATGGATAATAAAGTCATATTAGAAAAGCAGGATTTGACATATCTTAAATGGTCGCATATAAGAAGTTCAAGTGGAACAGCAGGAACTTTTTTGAAATCAGAATCTGTGTTAAATGGTGTTAAGAAGTATTACAAATTGTCTAATTTTGACACAGTGAGAGGTGTAGCAGGCCATGAATGCGTGAATGAGATTATTGTTGACAGACTACTGACATTACTTGGGGTTGAACATTTGGATTATGAGCTGATTAATGCTGATATAGAAATAGAAGGTAATGTTTATAATACATTTTTATGTGCATCAGAAGATTTCAAGAATCGTGGAGAAAGCAAGATTGCGCTGGATGATTATTATCGTGCAAATGCTTTGGATAAAGAGTCACATTATGATTTTTGTGTGAGGTGTGGATGGAAGGATTATATAGATACTATGATTGCAGTAGATTATATAATACTTAACAGAGACAGGCATGGTGCGAATATAGAGGTTCTTAGGAATGCAAGAACACATACTTTAAGAATTGCACCATTATTTGATCATGGATTGTCGTTGATGTATTCATGTATGGATGCCAAAAATGTTGAATCCTTTGATATATTTGAAGATAAGCGTTGTCAGAATTTTATAGGTACTTATTCATGCTCTGATAATCTGAAGCTTATAAAAGGTAAAAAAGTATTTAATGCAAAGCTGAAGCCATCTGACAAAGAATACATTTTTTATGGACTGGAGAATGTAATTTCAGATGTGTTTATTGATAAAATTTGGAACATGATTTATGAAAGGTATAAAATTTATGAAAATCTTTGAAATTGTTGATGAAGAAAATAATCTTTCGATAGGAATACTTCAGTATTATGAAAAAGAAAAAACATGTATCATAGAACTACAGGATTACCTTGATGAATGGTCAGCACCATTATTATTCACTTCGTATGTTAAGAAACACATTTATACAATGCCAAGAGATGTAAGTTTTATGTGGGTAAAAGAAAGAGTAATTCCAAGCGGCAGACAGAATATTAAAAATATTCTTGATACCCATAAGATGAAATCATATGATGAAATGCGTTTTTTGGAAATATCAGAAGGAAGATGTTCACAGGATTCATTATACATCAGGCCAATTAATGCTTTGCCATCTTATGTAATAGAGAGAAAGAAAAGAAACCTCATAGATTGTACAACATTGGACAATAATGTTTTATTATGTTTTTTTGCTGATGAATGTACTAAAAAAATTAATCTTCGGACATTGGAATATGTAAAGGGTATAGATAAGATACTTAAGAACAAGAATTTGTATGAATCCGGGATGGTTGGAACAGATGGATATTTTGCTACATTTAATGATTCCATAGATATTCCGGCTGAAATACTTTATGATTCTGGGGAAGAGGCTGGATTGAGTCTTAATGATATTAAAACATTTATAAGTAAAAATGTACTTGATACAGGTGATGCTTGCAATCTTCTTGAGTGTTCAAGGCAGAATATTGCTTATATGATTGCACAGAAACAGCTTACAACTGTCAGAGAAGAAGTGAGGGGAAATCTGTATCTTAAAGGCGATGTGATGAGAAAAAAATGGTGATTATATTGATAAAATAGCTTGATTTTGGTATAAAATAATCAAAGGATAAGAGACTGATATGATGATAGGCTTGTAGTTCAGAAGGAAGATGATGACAAAAATTGGAGAATAAGAAGGAGGATAAATAATCCATGGCGAAATTTCAGAAAATTTCAGAAAATTCTAGAAAAGGGATTGAAGAAGCATTAGTAATAGCTATTGTTGAGTCATTTAGAAAAGAAAAAACCATAAGAGAAGATGGTACTGAGTTATATAGGTATGAAGTAGTACTCAAGAATATTAATTTTGTAAATGTCATGAGCGATGAAGAATTAAAAAAAGCAGCAGAATTAGCAGTTGATTTGCTTGAAGGATTAAAAGCTATAAATAACAGTGGATTAGATAAAAATACATATGATGAAATATTCGAAGCATCAGAATCAGGAGAAGATAAGCAGATAACACAGATGTTAAAGGTGTGGAATAAGATTAGAACTGATGAGATGACGGCACTCATTAATGAAATTGATGTGCTCAGAGGAGTAGATGGCGCTTATGCAATGATTGTCTCTGACCCATTGTTAATCAATGCAATTTTAGTGGTATACAAACTGATCGTAGATAATTTCAACAATGACGATATATATTTGATGTGTGCATATTTCCTCTTAAGAGCAATTATGAGAGTTAATAGCGAAGAAAACAATGGCAGGCTTTCTTAATAAAGTCAATAAAAATATTGTTTACAATAGATTATTCGAGATGTATATGATTTTATAATGGAGGTAATATTTTGAGACAATGTGTATTAAGAGGTGGACTTCCGTTTAGTGTTGAATTGCCTCAGTATAAGCCAGAGGTGGTAGAAGCTATGGAGGAAGCAAGATGAATTAGTAAAGACACTAGAGAAAAAAGATATGATAGATTTTCTGAAGTTATGGAGAATATGGATTGAAGAAAGGGGCTTTACGATATCCTTTGGTAACAAGCTTATAAGATAATAAAGTAGTAGAACTAGAAAATATATATGCAGATTGGAGAGATTATGTATCACATAATACTTGATATTCCAGAAGAAGTTTTGTACGATACCCAAATGAATCACGAACAGGCGAGCCAGTTTGCCAGGTTAGCAGTTGCAGTGAGTTATTATCAGAATAGTGGAGTGTCAGTTGGTTATTGTGCGCAGATTGCCGGAATGAATAAGGAGGACTTTATTAAATACTTAGGAGAGAACGGCATTTCTGTTTTTCATTTTAACGATAAGGCAGAATTCATGGAGGAACTCGACAATGCGTAAGATAGTGGTAAACTCAACGTCATTGATAATATTGTGAGGAATAGGAAAGCTTTGGGTATTGAAAGATATTATACGAGGAGGAATAATTATGTGTAATTCATGCTTCTCTAGAGAAAAAATCAAAACTACGACTACATTTACTGTTGAATATAAGGGCTGCATTATTGTTATAAAAAATGTTCCTTGTTATGAATGCCGGGTTTGTGGTGAGGCTATTTTTTTAGATGAAACATCTGCTCGCATTGAATATTTAGTAAATGCCGCAAAAAAAATATTACAAGAGGTTGTTGTTATTGATTATAACAGTGCTGCATAATTGGTTTTGTTAAGAAAATCATATGGCAGGTCAAAGAACTTAATTCGCACTAATCGCATTATGCGGTGGTGCCGGATATATGCTCGGCAGAGATATACATAAAGCAAAAAAAGTAATCGTCCCATTGGCACTGGAATGACGATTACTTTTTAATCAATAGTAATTTCAGAGCAACCGTCTTGCTTTACGGCAGCATCCTTTTCAAGTTAATAGTAAAACAATAGAATAAAATTGTCAATGGATTGATTTCTTTCCTTTCTTGGCTGTTCGGCTATATCTTCCCCAATAAAGTATGTCTGATTTGAAAATGTAACCTCAAAAATATTTCTGTAACATTTTTTGTGCAGTCTGCTCCTTGAAAAATAAGCAAATATCGTATATTTTATAATAAATCAAGTTGATTAATTGTACTTAATAGACTTGAGATAGATAGAGATACGAGGGCGAGGGTATACACTATGATCAAAAAGAATTTATTCAAAACCATGACACTCATTGTGTTATGTACAATGGTATTTGCCGGATGCGGCAGGAAGAAAGTGACTGTTGATACAAGTATTCAGCAGGAGAGCAGGGCAGGTGATAGTAAGGACGATAAGAAAAAGGTTGCTTCTAATCAGGAGCAGGTAACAGTAGCCGTAAAGGATGCTGATGGTAACACGGTAGAGGTTGCCGGTATCGTGGAAACTAAAGATAATGGAGAAAAGGTTGTTGTAGTAACCGACAGCGATGGAAACAGAACAGAGATTAGTGCCGGAGGATTCACATCTGGTGATAACAAGACAATAACCATTACAGATGAAAAGGCTTCTGAAACTATATCATCTGCAGCGGCAGAGAATAAGGTGCCAAAGGCTGATGAAATTATTGAAATTCCTGATAGTGGAAATAACAATAATAACAATAACGGCAACAATGGAAGTGGAAGCTCTGGAAATTCTGGCGGCAGCGGTTCGGGCAACAACGGCAGTGACAACAATGGCGGTAATAGTAATAACAATAACAACAGCAATAATAACAGTGGTGGCAACAATGGTAGCAACAGTGGCAGCAGTTCGGGCAACAACGGAAACACATCAACTCCCGACATTCCTTCTCATACTCACAAATGGAAGCCTGTATACACGACAGTACACCACGAGGCTGTAACTCATGACGAGGATAGGTGGGTTGTTGATAAGGCAGCTTGGGATGAGGCGGTATATGTGTACATGGAGGTGTGTAATAATTGTAAACCAGATAGTAAGAATCCATGTGAAAGGTGCCGACGTTTAGGAATAGGAAAGTACGCATATAGTACATTGCAAGAGTTACAAGAACACCAGAATGAATGTCTTGATGATGGTGGTGGATGTATGTTTTCATCAACCGTAAAGATGTTGGATCACTACATCCATCACGACGAAGAAGGTCACTATGAAACAGTGACCATAACAGACAAGAAAGCCTGGGACGAACAGGTTATAGACCACTATGAATGTGACTGCGGAGAAACCAAGTAATAACCGCTGAATACAATTGAATAATAAGTGATAAAGAACTGTTGAAAAAGGGATTTTTCTGGCAGTTCTTTTTTATGTTAAAAACTATTCTTATACTGATGTAGAAATATGTAAAAAATTGTCAGGGGGGGGTAAAAAATACTAGACATTTAGTTTGACCTGTAATAATATTACCATATGCCATAATGACTAGAAAGCTAAAACACGAACTGTTGAGAATGTTACCAGCTTCTTTACGTACACCACTCGTGAGGGCTTTATAGTCTGGCTAATATTGTGGGAAAGGAGAAAAGATGAAAACACGATTAAGAAAAGGAAAAGATTTTCTTAAGAGGATTAGTGCAGGTGCCGCAGCAGCTTTAATGGCTGTTGTTACAGTCATCTCGAACATGGAACCTATGGTTGCGAAAGCGGAAGGATACACACTTATCGGATATGATAACGATGTATCATATGCTGATGTATTCAGGGGTATTGATGATGGGATGGGTGATTGGAAAAGCTGGGAATTCAGTGTTGAGAAACCTAATGGGGATGTTGTTAAGGCTATGTGTGCAGAACCACACAAGATACAGCCGGGTATAGGTTCGACATTTACAGATGGCGATACATATGTCAATGATACAGTAGCAAGGGTATTTTTCTTCTCAATCGGAAGCGGAGCATCACGAGGTCCGTTAAGTGGTTATGATTATAACTTAAGATGGATTATTGCACATCATACTGTCGCTTATGCACTGGATGATGACATGTGGAATGAGCCGGCTATTGGCGGTACATTCCTTGGCGGTCCGGGTAGTGCAGGATATGACTTATGTATGGAGTTGTATTCATATGCTTACAACTTAAGCAGTGGTGATTATGACTGTTATGCCAAGTTCCTGTCAAACGATGATGGAGTAAACCAGAGTCTGTGTATCTTCTGGGATGAACCGGCACCGACTTATTACAATGGAAATTTCCGTTTCAGGAAATACTCGTCCAATGACAGTATCAGTAATGACAACAGCTGTTATAGTCTGCAGGGTGCAGAAATCTCAGTATATAATGACGCTGAATGTACAGACCTTGTAACAAGGCTTACAACTAACAGTGATGGTTATACAGATACCTACACGACAGGTGATATCCTTGAAGGCGAAAGCAGGACTTATTACTATAAGGAAACCGGAGCACCTAAAGGATTCCTAATTAATGATTCTGTTGAGTCAGTAACAATTACCGGTTCTGACACAGTAACATGTGATATATCGGATACACCGGAGACTGACCCTGTAACAATTCTCTTAAGGAAAGTAAACAAAGAGACAGGTTCCGTATCTAACGGAGCAGGAACTCTTAAGGGAGCAAAGTATGTCATAAAGTATTATGATACGGATATGACTACTGACCCTGCAGCTTCAGGAAAGACACCTAAGTATACCTATTATGCTCAGACTGGAGCAGACGGCAGAATTAATCTTAGAAATAGTGAAAGCTACATAGGCGGAGATACATTATTTAAAGATGGTGATGGAGATGTTGTGTTTCCTATGGGAACAATAACTATTCAGGAGTATGAAGCACCAGAAGGATATCTGCTTGATAAAACAGTTTTTGTAGATAACTTATTCAAAGGTTATATATACGTTAATGGTGTAAAGCAGACCAATGCAACCTCTTACCAGGAGGCGGACAGTACAGTAATCCATCTTGAGCAGGAAGTCAAAGGAAAGGTATCACTTACCAAGAAGATGACAGCAATAAAAGATGGTGGAAGTTATGTAAAGACAGCACAGAAAACATCATTAACAGAGAATGTACCGGAGGAAGGAGCAGAGTTCCAGATATACTATAAGGGAGCTGGAAGCTATGAAGCGGCAACAGAAGCTCAGAGAGATATCTTAAGAACAGGAGCAGATGGAAAAGCAACATCAAAAGACCTTCCATATGGCAACTATGTCATTCATCAGATAAGCGGCGCGCCAAACTGCACATTTATGGAAGACATGGAAGTATCAATCAGTGAGAACGCAAAGACCTATGAGGTAAGCGCCATTGATATACAGAAATTAAACAAACTCCGACTTTATAAGAAAGGTGAAGTAGTAACCGGATATAATAAAGATACAGGATTTGTTTATGAAGAGAGATACGTCGGCGGATGCTCTTACCAGGTATACGCAGATGAAGATTGTTCAGACGCAGGCTTTATAGAGCAGATCACATCGAAAGATGGAGGATATGCAGAATCAGCGTATGAGTATAAAGCCGGAACATATTATATAAGAGAGGCTAAGGCGGCAGACGGCTACATGCTTGACACCACAGTATATAAGATAGAAGTTACAACTGATGGCGACAATGTGGTCGGTTTTACAGATGTAGTGAGAACAGACTCAAGACAGAAAGTAAATGTAACAGCACATAAGCAGGACAAGGAAGATTCAAAGCCACTCGCCGGAGCAAAGTTTGGAGTCTATGCAACATCAGATATTAAATCATGCGACGGAGCTGTCCTTGTAAAGAAAGGCGATCTTATAGAAACAATGACAACAGGGGAGAACGGAGCTGTATCATCAGCATATGATCTTCCTATTGGATATGTATATGAGGTCAGAGAAGATTATTCTCCAATCGGATATGGAAATGCATTTGAGACAAAGAAAGTAAATGCTTCAAAGGTATTAGGCTATGGAGATGTTCCATCACAGGACTTCGATATGGTATTCGTTGATGATAAGACAATAATCGTTAAGACAAAAGCGGCAGATTATAAGACCGGGGATAACCAGGGCTCGGAAGTTTGACACCCCAAAACCCTCTCAGACCAGTAATGGTCTTATTTTTTTGTAAATTTTTAGCTTTCTCTCCTGCGTATAATCGTATATATAATATAATAGATATAGTTTTTTGCAGGAGGTTTTGATTTATGAGAATCATGAAAAGCAAAGCTACTGATCCAACTTATCATGTAATACAGGATGTTAAACGTGATGGAAAAAGAAGTACTGAAATAATTGAAAATCTTGGACATGTTTCTGATATTTCTGAAATCGAAGACACTCCTGAAAACAGAAACAGG
>UMLT01055094.1_pt1 | contig 16387 bp, 13 predicted proteins | sample 1966641 | NCBI WGS metagenome assembly UMLT01 (sample SAMEA4836208, study PRJEB28245) | human gut metagenome | biome: gut microbiome; material: fecal sample | place: Denmark | collected 2008 | reverse complement strand
TGGGCGCACTCTCTTTGCAACGGCTCCAAGCACAAAACAGACCGGTGGTACAAACCAAGTTTACGGCAGATCCGGCACCAATGGTTCATAACGGGACGGTATATTTGTATACCAGCCACGATGAAGACGATGCACCGGAAGGAATGGGACGTTTTCTGATGAAAGAATGGTTATTGTATAGTAGTACTGATATGGTCAATTGGACTGATCATGGTGCAGTAGCCTCCCTGAAAAATTTCGAATGGACAGAAAATAAGGAAAACGGTGCATGGGCGCCTCATTGTATTGAGCGTAACGGTAAATTCTATCTCTATTGTCCTACACCAGGCGGAACGGGTATGGGTGTATTGGTAGCCGATTCCCCTTTCGGCCCCTTCAAAGACCCGATCGGAAAACCTTTGGTTATGAATAGCTGTGAGGATATCGATCCGGCTATTCTTATTGACGACGACGGACAAGCCTATATGTATTGGGGAAATCCTAATCTTTGGTATGCGAAACTCAATGAAGATATGGTTACCATTTCCGGAGATATCGTGAAAGATCCATTGGTACGCAAAGAACAGGGTAAAATAGATCAGTACCATTACCAAGAAGGACCCTGGGCTTATAAACGCAACGGACACTACTATATGGCTTACGCCAGTACCTGTTGTCCTGAAGGGATAGGCTATGCTATGGGCAAAAGTGCGATTGGTCCATGGAAGTTTAAAGGACATATCATGCAGCCCGATCGCAGAGCAAGTGGCAATCATCCAGGCATTATTGATTATAAAGGGAAGACCTATATGTTTGGGTTCAATTTCCTATTGAATTTCCGGCAAACTGAAAAACACCATGAGCGGCGTTCTGTATGTGTAGCGGAGATGAAGTTCAACCCCGACGGAACGATCCAAGAACTACCTTGGTGGGAAGAAGGAACGCCGATAGACCCTGTAGGAACATTGGATCCTTACAAACGTACTGAAGCGGAAACTATTGCTTGGAGTGAGGGACTAAAAACCAAATCGAGCGCTTCGGTGGGAGTTTATGTCACCTCTGTCCATGTTAATGACTATATTCGAGTACGGGAAGTCGATTTCAAAAAAGGAGCGAAAAGCTTCGAAGTGAGTGCTGCTTCTGTTTCAGGTGGAAAAATCGAAATAAGATTGGGAAATATCGATGGCCAGTTGCTGGGCGTTTGCAATATCAATTCTACCGGTGGCGCCGAAATTTGGCAAACTTTTACCACACAAGTGAAAAAAGTTAAAGGCGTACACGATCTCTATTTTGTTTTCAAAGGAGGTAAAGGTGAATTGTTCAACTTGGACTACTGGAAGTTTAAATAATAATTATATCAGGATGTTAAGAGGAAGTAAGCTCTGCTGAGGAGCAACCTACCAACAATAAGCATCCTGACGGTATGCATTAGCGCTATTTGGGAGGCGGTCACACGCCTCTCTTTTTGTATTACTGATACGGTCTGATATGGCTAAGAAAACCTGAGCCAAAATCCTATGGTAAAACAAACTTTTCACAACGGACATCAGCGAAGCGAGCCGCAGCTCCTTTATCAGTCAAACCATGTAATGAGAGTTACAGACTTATTTGAGCGGACGTCAAAGCCACAATAATTATGTAGTATTTCTCTCAAAAGAAAGCTGTTTTACTATTAGGTCTCTCATCCCTATCAAAGAGAGTATTTCCAAGATGTCAGCTCTCGGAACATATATTCTTTCCAACGAACCGGAACGTAACTCATGGACGAGTTTGTTGCAATCCTTAATATCGGTCTTACGCAGCTTCTCTTTGCTCATTGTCGGAACATCCGCAGTATTGATCACTATGTTATTGATACCCAAATCCGTCAATCTCTCGTGTATCTAGAAGCTGCAGAAACCGGCTTCATAAATTGAGAAGTATGTGGCACCAAGATAATCGCTTACCCAATATTTGTGTAACGCTTCCGGTTCCGGGTCTTGTCCAAATCTCCTCATTACAGAATGTTCTGATAAGATTACTACCGATCAACTCTTCAGGTAGGCATCAATTCCTACGTAAATATTTTGTCCACTAAAATCTAATGTGTTACTTTGTACATGTTTCATAAGCTATATCGTTTTTAGTTAATGATGTTTTCGTTACATACAAAATTGACTATAATGGTATAGCTTTTTTAGTACTATCTTACCTTATCTGTCACTTCCGATTTTAAACATAGGAACTGTTTTGAAAACATATTTATGTTTTCAGGTTTCTTCTATTCATAACCTCCTTTTTTATACTATGCTTTCTATAGACTGAAAGAGACTAGCTCTTTCTTAAAAAGTAATAAATCCTTTCAGGAGTTTTTCATTCTCATCATTTCTTTTTGCCCTTTCTTCAAATTTATTGTAACTTTGTAATTTAATGAATAACACGACAATTTATACTATGTTAGTAACATGAAAAAAATATTTGCTTTACTGTTGATGTGTGCAACCGCAGGGGTAAGTGCGCAAAACAAATTGTATCCCAATGAGTTTCCTCTTTCACAAGTAACCCTTCTTGAGGGAACATTGAAATCGGCTCGTGACCTGAACATCAATACACTACTCAAGTATAACTGCGATCGCTTGCTGGCTCCTTATCGCAAAGAAGCAGGACTGACGCCAAAAGCTGAATGTTATCCCAACTGGGACGGATTGGACGGACATGTGGGCGGGCATTATCTCACTGCTATGGCCATTAATGCTGCGACAGGCAATGAGGAATGTCGCAAACGTATGGAATATATCATCAAAGAAATTGCAGAATGTGCCGAGGCCAATCGCAAGAACCATCCTGAGTGGGGAGTCGGCTATATGGGCGGAATGCCTAACAGCCAGAATATCTGGAGTAATTTCAAAAAGGGAGATTTTCGCGTATATAGCGGTTCGTGGGCGCCCTTCTACAACCTTCATAAGATGTATGCAGGCTTGCGTGATGCATGGCTATATTGTGGCAATGAGCAGGCAAAGGATCTTTTTCTGCAATTCTGCGATTGGGCAATCGATGTTACATCGAACCTGTCTGACAAACAGATGGAACAGATGCTTGGCAATGAGCATGGCGGTATGAACGAAGTGCTTGCAGACGCATATGCCATTACTCACGAACAGAAATATCTCGACTGTGCAAAACGCTTTTCCCACAAGCAGCTATTCACTCCTTTGTTGCAGCGACAGGATTGTCTTGACAATCTGCATGCCAATACTCAGGTGCCTAAAGCAATCGGCTTTGAGCGCATATCGGAGCTGTCGGGCAATGAGGACTATCACATGGCAAGTTCATTCTTTTGGGATATTGTGACCGGAGAACGTAGCCTTGCCTTTGGTGGTAATAGCCGTCGCGAGCATTTTCCTGCAAAGGATGCTTGCATGGATTTTATCAATGACATTGATGGTCCGGAAAGTTGCAACACCAATAATATGCTGAAACTTACAGAGAATCTGCACCGTCGCAATCCGGAGGCTCGGTATGCCGACTACTACGAACTTGCCACATTCAATCATATACTTTCCACTCAACATCCGAAGCATGGGGGATACGTGTATTTCACGCCCGCCCGGCCTCGTCATTATCGCAATTATTCAGCTCCTAACGAGGCTATGTGGTGTTGTGTAGGTACCGGCATGGAGAATCATGGTAAGTACGGACAATTTATTTACACCCATGTTGGTGATGCTCTTTTTGTGAATCTCTATGCGGCTTCGCAACTTGATTGGAAAAAACGCGGCATTACGTTGCGACAGGAGACAACTTTCCCTTATTCTGAAAACAGTACGCTTACTATCACTGAAGGCAAGGGTGCGTTCAATCTCATGGTGCGCTATCCGGAGTGGGTACATCCGGGCGAGTTCAAGGTTAGCGTGAACGGACAGTCTGTTGACGTCATCACAGGCCCGTCGTCATACGTCAGCATCAATCGCAAGTGGAAAAAGGGGGATGTTGTGAATATCAGTTTCCCGATGCATGCATCCCTGCGTTATCTGCCCAACGAGCCACAGTATGTTGCTTTCATGTATGGGCCTATTCTTCTTGGAATGAAAACCGGAACAGAGTCGATGACTTCACTCATTGCCGATGACAGCCGCTTCGGACAGTATGCAGGCGGGCCAAAGTTGCCTATTGATAAAGCACCGATTCTCATAAACAACGATATTGCAAACATTCCGTCACAGCTAACTCCTGTGCCGGGAAAGCCGTTGCACTTCACGCTCAGTACCCGCATGGAGAATAAGATTGAAGGAGAACTGCAGCCGTTTTTCGAGATTCACGACTCCCGTTACATGATGTATTGGCTTGCCCTTACCGAAGGAAGCTATAAGCAGTATATCGACAATATTGCCAAACAAGAACAGGAACGTCAGGCGCTTGAGGCAAGTACAGTGGACAAAGTGCAGCCTGGTGAACAACAGCCGGAGACCGATCACAAAATGGAGACCGATGAGTCATATACAGGCAATACGAATAACATCTTCTATCGTGATGCCCGCAATGGACATTACTTCAGCTATCTCATGCAGACCAGTGGTTTGACCGACCTCAAACTGCGACTTAAGTATTGGGGAGTAGGCGAATGGAAAACTCATGAGTTCGATATCTATATTGATAACGTGCTTCTTTGTTCTGTCAATAACACCGGTAAATATCGTATCTCGGAGTTCAAGGCGGAAACCTATGACATACCCGCTGCCCTTCTACAGGGTAAGGAACAAGTGCGCGTCAAGTTTGTGGCTAAGCCGAACAGGCAAATAGGTGAGATATATGAGGTAAGGCTCGTTAAGCCCCGCGCGATGATTTAAAGAACAGCAGAGTGAAATCCAATCGCTACGGTATGCCTTACCATAATGAAAATCACAAGCCTGTCATTATCAAACGTAGTTAAAAACATTTTACCCATGTATAGGATGTTCTGTACATGGGTATTTTAAAATGATTAAGTAAATACATCTTTGTTCACACACTTTTATTTTGTAAAAAAATGAGAAATATAACAATAATGTAATTACATGATGGATAAAAAAACTTATTTCTACTCTTTTTCTTTCCGTCGGTGAAAACAAAATGCGCCTGCCGTTGTTTATACTGCATATATGATAGCAATCATATTGTTTCAAATAAATTGCATACCGGTCCTTTGTGAAAATCATCGGTATTTGTTAAATCAAAAAGACGGTAAGAGCCAGCGGATTCCTATCGTCTTTTTAATACGTCCAGCATAAAGTGTAAGCGACTGCTCAACTACATCTTGTGTATTTGATTTTTTATTAAGATGCACTCCATTATAAGTGTATCTCAATTTTCATATTATTGTTTATCATCCTCAGACATTTTCAAATTAATAAAGGAGTAACAAAAAAGCCGGAACTTAGTCCGGCTGATTTAAACAGGTTTAATAAGGTGCTGAGAAGTTATTGAACAGGGCATATTCCGTACAATTCACCTCTACCCATAGTCTTGGAAGTCCAGTTGATCCCATCGGTAGAATAATAAATAGCCCGTATGTAGTATCCTGAGGCATTCCATATTCTTCCTACCGCAACGAACTTCCCATTTCCGCAGCAAACGGCCATTATAGTGGGAGCATCTGATATAGTTGTTCTAGTCCAACTGATTCCATCAGTAGAATAAGCAACATCCCCATCAGTTCCCACTACAACGAACTTTTCATTTCCGTAGCAAACGCTATTCCAATCATTGCTTCCCACATTCTTGGCAGTCCAGCTGCTTCCGTCAGTGGAATAAGCAATCACTCCATTTTCTCCCACTGCTACGAACTTTCCATTTTCATAACAGACGGCCCTCAAATTTGTCTTTCCCGGTATAGTAACTGTTGACCAGCCGGCCCCGTCATCTGAATAACGAACATTTCCTCCCGTTCCCACTGCAATAAACTTTCCATTTCCATAACAAATTCCCGATAAGTCATTAAATCCTGAGGTTGCTGTCCAATTGATTCCATCAATAGAGCAGGCTGCACTGTTACTGTCTCCCACTGTTACATATCTCCCGTTTCCATAAGTGACTGCATTCCAATCATTACTTCCTATATTTGCCATATTATTGTCTCCTACAATTATAAATTCATTGTTCCAATTAATTATCCCATCTGTCGATATTGACTCTTGTGGTTCTTTGGGTTGATCTGTTGGTGGAATAACAGGTTCATCCGAGATAACCGGTTCATTTTTCTCACAGGTCATAAACACGCAAAGGCACAATACAAAACAGTTTGATTTTCATGATTTTACTTTTAACTTCTACAGCTTTGATGTAAAATACCAATCATATTATGTGTAATAAGCTACAAGTTTAAATAGGTGAAATCAGATTTCTATCCTTTCAATATAACCGTTGCTTCCACAGACGATAAATCCTGCCGGTCCTCTTTCCTGGCTGCATGTGAAAAGGATAGTGTTTCCGGATTCCTCCTGGGTAAACATATCGTATTCCGTTCTCTCATTTCCGGTATTCCTGCCGACATCAAACACCACATATTCGGGTATTCCGCTTCTGTCTATGGAGTTGAAGTTATCTCCCGAATGCCATCCTACGGAAAATCCTACTGTTTCCGTTTCTCCCGAATCTTTTCCGTTGACAAGTTTTCTTTTCAGGGAAGATACGTTGACCCTTTGCGTTCCACCTGTGGCCGGAACAGACATGGAGTCAGTATCTATGGAGAAGGCATATTCCCATGTGATTACACCTGCTTCCTGAGACACCGCTACTTCATTCCTGCCTTCTCCATGGGATGCGGTAACGACAACGCTTCTTTCCTCTCCTGTATTCTCTACCGCTGTCAGTATGTTTTCCGATAACGACCAGCCGTTACTATGTGCGGGTATACTGAAAAACGGTGTTCCGGAATCGTCCATGTCTTCCTTACTGCCTGAGTCCCATTCCCTGATACCTTTCCTTTCCGCTGTTCCCGATAATAAGGATGTACCGCCTCTTGCACCTATTCTTACAGGGTCGGCCGATATGTTGACGGTCCAATTCTCCCAAGAATCCGAATAAGAGTTAGCAGCCTGATAAACATCAGCCCTACCAGAAGTACCAGTCTTACCGTTTAAGGTTACTGATAAGGTTACAGTGGCTACAGTGGTCCGACTTGAAGCGGTTGTTCCTTTAGAAGGTGCTGTAGTAAATCCTGTAGAAGGGTCTATTGTACCCGTCCCGGAATTAGGCGCCTTAGTAAAAGTCAGTGAGCCGCCAGAAGTAACAGTTGTGATTTTTCCAGATATCCAAGTTACAACCTGACTATAAGAATAAGTAGGCATAGTGGCTGAAGCTCCAGACGCTGGAATATCTGAATTGTAAGCCAAAGAAACAGTTGGATTATCATAAGAACTGATAGAATCTGCATTTTGTTTGTGAGTTGCAGCAGCTGTTTTCTTAGGATCAGAACCGAAAGATTCAGACTGAGTCCATGTAATGGTACCACTTGGCTGTGTTGATCCGGTATTTGCTCCATAACTGATAGTATCATTCGCGGCGGTCCATGTTCCGGAACCTGAATTGGAACTGGTATACCCCACATTAGTCTGTGACCCCTCTACATAGATACGATTACCTGCATTACTGTAACTGTATTGTCTCTTATACGAGGTCACTATGAATTTCTGTGATCCTCCCGCCGCGGATATAGTAGCTGTCGTAGGAGTTACAGAGAAAGTATATTCCCAATCAAGACGCTCTATATGGTCTTGGGGAACAAGCTGATCGGTTGCATAGGTATAACCTTTTTTTATATACAAACCAGCTGATTCAATTTGGCTTCTTGTAGGACACATTGTAGTATCTCCAGTGAAAGAGCCTGCCTTTAATGTATTACAGAAAGCCTTTGTCGCTATTCTGAAATATTGTGCCATTATATAAAGTATATTATAATTTAACTTGGTGATAGGACTACAGTGTATCATCATCCGGGGTATTGCCGCAGCGGATATTCTTATGGTTACTGCCGTTAAAAGGATTAAGAAAACCGTCATGTTCCTCACACAACGGTTTTCGATACACACTATAGTCCGGAATTTACTTCATTCCGTATTCTCACTATCCTATTTGGACTCTTAAGATAACGGATACCGGACTTATATCCAAGGAAGCGTTCTTTATCCTGCTTGCCCCTAAAATCCTGGCGCTCTTGCAGTATGTATCCAGAAAGTCGGTCTGACTTATATGATAGGGATAGCCGAATCCCGGAACGGGAAGTGTGGGGAAAGGGACAGGCATCATAAAACCCTCGTATTCATGAGCGGTAATCATGAAGGCGTCCGCGTCCATTATGTCTTTCGTCGGGTCAGCATTGTAGGGGCCGTAATCAAATCCCCTGTGGAAGAACATGGCAACCGCATTGCCGATTGTGCACAGCTCGAACCTGACCCGGTCCTTGCCGATTGCGTTGTCCAGATACGTTTGCACCGAAGCTTCAACCGTATCCTTGTCCATTGCCAGAAGGTCATACACCTTGCCCGCTATGAATATTTTTTTATCTATTTGAGTATTGTTATTTTTCATACTATTTTTATAAATATTTTTGGTTTAATAAATTACTATAATTTACGTTATGATGATAAGGAACACAACGGTCCGCCATATCGGTCATTGTTCCCCCGCGCCGCATTTCAGTTTATCCAATCCACTACAGTCTCTCCCTTATAACTTTTTTCCCATACAAACCAGGCATAAGCGATTGCATTTCCGTTGTTTGGGATGGCTGTAAAATCTCCATCCTTGGCAACAGAAGCGCGGGAAGAAAAGACATGGATTTTTCGTGGCGGATTGTCCCGGAAGAATGGTTTACGTCTTTTTCCCTCCAGGAATGTCAGCTTCAGGAACATGGCTATCTTTGTTCCTTCGTCAGATATATCCAAGGCTTTCTCTATAAATTTCAGGGCTATCTTATAAGGTGGATTGGTAATGATAGCTCCATAAGGGTTTTCGGTGGCTTTCAGGAAATCAACGCCACCGGTACCATAACCACGATCTATAAGGTCAGTGGAATACACCTTTTTGCCTAATTCTATCTTTCGTAGCTTTAGAATATTATCTGCATTAAGATCCTGTCCGAATAGCATCTCAGGCCTATATGCTCCACTGTCTGCCCCGTCTCTTCAAACAGCTGGAATTTATAGAACCTGATGAAGCTCGTGATATCGGAATAGAAATTCTTCCCGGCAAATTTTAGCGGATGTATCATCGGATATCCACCGACAGCTTGAAGTTGGAATGCTCCTATTCCCACCCCGGTTATCAAGGCCATGTCCGAATCGTAGATAATCGGTTTGTCGGGATCATAGTTGAAGTCCCTGACAAAGAACATTCTGACCTCCTTCTCGCTGATTTCCTTTATTCTGAACTGTGCCATTCCAGAGGTGTATTCGTCCAATGATTCCTGTACCCGTGATTCCATTTCTTCAATGCTCATGTTTGTATTGAGCACTTCTCCGTTTGCTATAAAATAGTTTTTCATAATGATTTAGGTTTAGTTTTCTGTGATGTGATTGTTAATGTTATGCCCAATTCCCTTTTCAGATAAGAGACAAGGCCGGAATAGGCGTCAATCCGTTTTCTTTCTCTATGTATGATTGATAAAGCCTCTTGTAGGGTCAGATTGATGCAGAGACCGGTTTTAAAAGCGTCTCCATATTTCTGTCGGAGCGCTTCTATGTCTCTTTGGTATTTTTCAGGGATCGGTTCGTGTGATACCGCTTTTTCGGTGACATCAGGTGCGGTACAAGTATCCTGACGATTGGGAATAGGCTCCCGCTCAAGTCCCAATATTTTATTGATTAGATTTTCAAACATATTGCTGTGTGCCATTTATGTTTCAGTTATTAGGCGTTGAGCTGGTTAGGATGGCAAAAACGCGATTTGGAGGGAGAAGAAAAAACAGAAGAGCGCCGTTGATCCTTTCTTATGTATCCGGATCTCAGACACCCTTCATGTGAGTATTTGTTTCTTCAGTGATAAGGCTTTGGGGAGATGTAGGACGGAAAAAAACATACCTCATATATATGACAGCGCTCCGGACATGAAAAACGCGCTTCATTTCCAGTCATGCCCTAATCTGTGTACAGGTAATTTTCAGTTTTCAGTCATGGGAAGGATGGCGGGACAGTAGCCGGTTTTGTCATCCTTCTTTCATTAATATCAAAAAATGGCGGGCTGAAAGCGGAAGATTCTTATACGTGTGAATGTTAAATCAATGTATAACTAAAAACTGTAATAAAATAATGACTGAAAAATTAGAACCTGATGAAAAAACTATTGCTTCCCTTAACGCCAGTCTTGAGAAATGCTGGAATGATGCGGAAAATCCATTGCCGTACATACCTCTTGTTGTGCCACCCATAGAAGTGCCGGAATTCAACTTCTTCGGCAACGGGAAAGAATGGCATACGGAAAAGAAGGATGAATACACGACACCTGCAACACCTGCATCCACACCCAGAGATACACTACAGGCAGACGGAGCGGACGAACTTGACTTTATAATGGGACAATCCTTAAACAATATGATGATGGAAGAACAACGGAAACCCGTACCGGAGATATTATGGGGAGGTGACGGAAACGGAAACGCGCTATGGTTCGAGAATGAGTTCGCCATCCTTTTCGGGCGGACAAATACGGGCAAGAGTCTCTATGCGGTCCAGATAGCGGAGCATATAAGCGGGCGACTGGGGAAAACCGTATTGTACCTCGACCTTGAACTCTCCATGAAGCAGTTCCAGGAGAGATATACCTCAAAGGACGGTGAACTGCATGTATGGCCCGAAGATCTCCACCGCCCGGATTTAAGCATGATCGGAGACGGTCTCTATGATTCGGACAAGTTCCTGCCGTTGATAAGGAGGATGATGACTAGGGTGAACGCAAAGGTACTGATCCTTGACAACCTCACCTTTCTTGTCAATAACGGGGGAATGAAGGCGGAGGATGTGAAGCCTATCTGCCAGGAGTTCTGTAGCTGGGCGAAGGAGGGCTATTCAATTCTCGTGGTCAACCATACCCCGAAGATTCAGCCGTTCGCCACTCTCGACATCAACCACTGTCTGGGCTCAAGTATGCTCACCAATTTCGTACAGTCGGTCTTTGCCATAGGTACGGACAGCAACAATTCCTCGACAGGCAGGTACGTGAAACAGCTCAAGAGTAGGAACGGCAGGATAGTATGGGACGGGAACCATGTGATACCTTATGTGATTGACAAGACGCTCGATCCTACAATGCTCCGTTTCATACAGCCCGCACAGCTTCATCAGACCGGGACAGACAGTCCAATTCCTATCCAGACAGTGAGGGAATGCGATTTGTTGAAGAATGGTGACAATATGCAACTCGAACAGATCAGGAAATTGCATGGGCAGGGAATGTCGAACAGGAAGATAGCTGAGGAACTGAACCTATCACCTGCCACTGTCGGAAAAAGGCTGAAAGGGATGGATGTTGATGAGAATGGATGAATGTAAGAATAGCTAAAAGTGAAAGGATTGGCTTTTGAGGGCCAATCCCTTCACATTGTATATTATTTGCTGTTGATTTCTGATGATTAGCATTGTTTACTGATGTTTACTAGTGTTTACGGGTGTTTAAGGTGTTTATAGGTGTTTACTAGTGTTTATGGGTGTTTATACTGTTTACAAGTGTTCACTATATAAACGAATAAACACTCTTATATTGATTTTTTTCTTCTTTTGGGTTATTCATTATTATTATCCCTAAATACCTATTATGTATATGGTAGTTTCAATAGGAAATGACCCAAAAGAAAGAAAAAACATCATTCTCTCTTCTTTTCTTTGGGTTATTTCTTTTCATATCCTATTACTTACTACTATATAAAGGCAATATCATATAAGTAAGACTGAAGAATGGCCCAAAAGAAAAAAATAGATAGTGGTGTTCATTCATTTACACACTAAACATAGGTAAACAGGCTAAACACTAGTAAACACCTATAAACACTCATAAACACCCGTAATCAGTGGTAAACATCAATTAATATACATCTTAGTGGGGTGTTCGCTTCCCAAACAGCGAACGCCTCCACACATCAATAACATAAAAACAAACAACAATGAACGATATAGATTTTTATACAAGTAAGAACAACACACTCCCGGCAAAAAGGATGAGTGTGGATTATGCCCTCCGTTTGATTCAGGAAGGCAGATACAGGGAATACGCGGACAAGGTTAGAAATGCCAAGACCAGGGAGGAATTGGACCGGGCTAAATTCGACGCTCCCGGATTTTCATTCTCAGGCATATTCGAGAGACGCGGGAAAGACAGGCTGATAAGGCATAGCGGTATCATGGCCATCGACATAGACCATCTGGACGGGGACGTGTTTTTAGAGAAGGAACGGTTGATGAAGAACCCTTATGTATACTCGGTCTTCCTCTCAATCTCCGGAAAGGGTCTCAAGGTACTGGTCAAGGTGCCGGACGGTCTTGACGCAGAAAGACATAAACTCTACTACAAGGCTATAGCTGAGGATTTTGGTGTGGATGAGGATAGAAGAGCTCAGGATGTGGCAAGATATACGAACGTCACCTACGATCCTGACCTCTATCTCAACCTTAGAGCACTTGTATGGAATAAACCGGAAGTGATAGCAGTGGAAAAAAAAGCGTCAACAGTCAACTACACAGCCCCGATAACTGATATGGATGAAAGTCTCAGGATCATACTCTCATGGACGGAAGGGGGATTCAGGAGAGGCAACCGTAACGGGTATGTCTATGATACGGCCTGCAATCTCTGTGAATATGGTATTGAAAAAGACGAGGCGCTTGATATACTTCTCCCTTATGCATGTCCTGACTTTACGACCAATGAGATAAGGTATACGGTCGGCAATGCATACAGGAATGAAAGGTTCGGGAGTAAGACGCTGAGAAGAGAAGGGGCGGCAGAAAGGTTGAAAGTGTTATTCTCCAAGGTAAAAAATATTCCTTCATTTTATCATCTTCCAAACCCGACAATGGAATACCGCCCGGACATGAGGATTGTGATAGTGGATGATGATGGCGTGGCTGAAGGGATGACGAGGCTTTTTCCAGGTTTCCAATGGTTCTCTACGGGCGGAAAGGTATTGTCGGAGGAATTGATGGCAGGTATTCCAAGACATCTACGTATCCTTATTTGCCCACGCCTCAACAATCAATGGTCTTATCAGTGGAAGGCAGAGATAGAGACGCTGCAATGGAAAGGTTATGGTCTGCATGTCTGGAAATGGTGGAAGGAGTTCGAGCCTGGAGTAGATGATTACATGAAAGGCAGTTCTGTGTATGATGTGATATGCAGAAGATAGATAGGATAATGGAAGAGATGAGTTTATAATGACTTGTCTCTTCTTTCTATTTTTTAGGGTAATTCAGAAACGTGCCTTGAACTCTGGGAATAAAATCTAAACCCGCTTCCCGATAATTCAGAGGCACTTCTTATTTATGACCTTTAGGAGAACTGAGAGAAACTTACCAAATAGTTTCAGTTTGTACTGGATTACGATACATGATCTATACCACGAATGTAATTAAAGGCTATAACAGGAAAATTTGGTAATCTGCCACGTGACATTCCTCTAAATAGAATATTTGTCGTGTAACCATTTTCAAATTTTGCTCCTTTTTGAACTTGAGTCATTTCATAGGCATCCGATACTATCTTTGCCTGAATCACATCAAGTCCTACCTGGGTGGAAAAGGCAAATTCGGAAAATCGGTTCTAAGTAATATATTACTACACGCTCTATGCAAATTTTATTACCTATTCTTTGTTTGACTGCAATAAGATTATGAAATGTGTTCACTAGGTTATAATATGTATTTGAGCCGTTAATTATATCAATAATTTACCTTACAACGACATTTAGCCCATTTGAGAACAAGTCAATATACAGATTTTGAGTGAAAAGGAATGGCATATTGCAATTATCCATTCGGATTGAAATAAACTTAATGAAATTCTGGGCAGCCTTAAAGTTCACATTTTGCCATTCTCACCATATTACTTTGTAAACTATTGATTAATACAAAAAAGGAAAAAGAATTTATAATTTATGAGTCCTTCTTCCATTTTTTTTATTATGCCATCATCAGGTTGAATAGACCAGCTATCATAGAAAGTATTTTGCAGACCGTAAATAGCACACTGTTTAATCGCAACCTGTTCAACAACAGGCTTATATTTATAATTATGTGATGAAAATATCATAAATGAAGTTTTTAGTTATTTACTGTTCCCGAAAAAATACACGTTATTCATCTGTAATTGCAAAGTATGTTTGTCTATCTATCTCTTCTTTGGGTGTATTACCCCAATCAATACTTTTAATACAACTAAAATCTTTATCAATTAGTTTTTTTACTTCTAATTGATTTATTTCGTTATAAATTTCAGCGTGTGTATCCAATTGTTGAGCTTTGGATATTGACATTTCTGATATTTCACTATATATTGTCATCATAAATATTTATTTAGCGTTCAAAATAATGATGATTTAATTCTGGAGAAAAATAATGTTTACGTTTTAACCATATAAATCCATCTCCTTTCGTTATTACAGCAACATCTACAGGTCCTCCAACACTCTCTTCTTCTGAAGTAATTCTTCGTTTCAAATAAGTCATTCGTACAAGACTTTCTGCCATGTCCGCTAAATCTTCTTTACTTAGGTAAGAAATTGTATTTACTAATTTTTCGATATAATTCGTTTGGATGTACTCATTCATATTTTGGATATACACATCAGTATAAGCATCAACATCTAAAGTATGAAATATATTTATTAATTCCATTGGTGCATTAGCCGTCTGTAGTTTTGATATAATTTCATCTTTAAATGTATTGAGAGAGGATTTATAGGTATTGTAGAATTGAACACGTAAATCAGCATCAATTCCACGAACAACAGTGTTTGCAACATCTGTTTGTGCAAAAGGCTCTACACAAGCAACATTTTCATTAGAAACTACATATTTACTTTTACTAGTATACTTTATTTTATTATCAAAAGCTAAACTTACAACAAAAGATTCATAAGATGGGAACAGCTCATCTTCCCCATATCCCCAAATAATAATCTCGGTTGTAATTAAATATACATGAATGTTTGAGGTGATTATTAAAAACAAAGCACTAATAAACTTTCCCTTAAAATTTTTAGGGCAACTAGAAGAAAGGCAATCCTTTAAAGTATTATCAATAATATCTTCTGCATAAATAACAAATTTTTCCAATGTATAATCTTCAAATCCATAACATTTGTCTTTTATTGAATACAAATCAATGAACTCGTCAAGTCTCAACAGCAAAGCTGAATATAATGTTTCATCATTAACTGTATCTCCTATCTTTTTAATATCATCTTGAGCTAAATTTAAAATTTCTTCCCAGAAACTATTTATAACGAAAGATAAATCACTTTTTTGCTTATCACAAAGTGACGGCATAATTTTCTGATTAATAAAATTAAAAAAATCCTTTGAATAATCGCTGAGTAATGGCTTTGATGAATTTCTAAGTTGATTGCGATAAATTTTAAAAATATCCTCCCACGGCATTCCTAGAAAATCCAAATTTCCACAAATAGCCGCTCCTACAGGATTATACTTAGATAATTCAAATATTTTATTGGCATGATTGGTAATTTTATGCCTTGATGAAATAGTATGTGTTGCTGCACTATCAGCTGCAAATGCAACACCTCTCCTGTTTATAGTACCAACAATTGCTGTCATATTATTATCGCTAAAAAAATCACTACTTTTTATATTGATTCTGTAAATATCTACAGTCTCATATTGTTTAAATAATTCACCTATGTATCCAATTCAAGACTCGGCGAATATAGTTCTTATCTTCATTTGTTACCCCTTCTTTAAATCTCTCTATACGTACAATTTTAATACATATATTTGCTACATGAACATTAAAAAGGCAAATTCTGCCTATAATACACACAAGATTCCATAAGACAATCAATTTCCTTTTCTTCAAACAAAGGTGATTGTATTTGAAGTTACCCAAACAGATTCTATGTTTGGAGATATAATTGATTTCTTCACGAAGAACTATACTTAGTCTCAAAAACTTTTCCTTTTGATCTATGCCAAGGAAACATCTACCCAATAGGTTGGCAAGAATGCCAGTTGTACTGCTACCTGTAAATAGATCTAAAATCCATGCATTAGGAGGAGTAGAAACCTGAATTATTCGAGACAATACGCACAACGATTTTGCACAGAATATTTTCCGCATGACTTCTCCCACATAATACAGTTCAAAATTTAGAATTCCAATTCCGTTAAGCAATGAGCTACAGAAAAAACATTATGATATGTGTTAGCCTGCCATAATATGTGCGCTTCTT
>UMLT01023679.1_pt1 | contig 16497 bp, 17 predicted proteins | sample 1966641 | NCBI WGS metagenome assembly UMLT01 (sample SAMEA4836208, study PRJEB28245) | human gut metagenome | biome: gut microbiome; material: fecal sample | place: Denmark | collected 2008 | reverse complement strand
GCTGTCAGCCGCTGCTTTTCCTGAAAAAGAAGATTCCTCTGCCAGTTCATATGGCAGAGCAGATATAAAACGAGGTTCGCCTATGAATACATTTATCAAAGGAATGGATTTGTCCACGCTGCCAGAAGTGGAACGCTGCGGCGGGAAATTCTATGATAACGGCAAGCCCGGCGACGCCGTTTCCATTCTGAAAAGCTACGGCATGAATCTGGTACGGCTGCGGCTGTGGAACGACCCCTACAGCGAAGACGGCGTTCCCTACGGCGCAGGCACCAACGATCTGCTGCGCACCGTGCAGATGGCAAAGCGGCTGAAAGACACCGGTGTCGATTGGATGCTGGATCTCCACTACAGTGATTTCTGGGCAGACCCGGGCAAGCAGATCATTCCCAAGGACTGGCAGGGAATGGAGCCGATAGCGCTGGCCGGGGCCGTCTATGATTTTACGTTTTCCGTAATGAACACGCTGGCAGACAGCGGCCTGCTTCCCGCCATCACGGCGGTGGGCAACGAGCTGTCCAACGGACTGCTGTGGCCTTTCGGCAGAACGCCCAATTTTGAAAACATCGTGCTGTTCCTGAACGCGGGTATTCAGGCCGTCCGGGACGCCGCACCGGGGATGAAGATCATGCTGCATCTGGACAATGGCGGCAGCAATATGCTGTACCGGACGTGGTTCGACAGCTATTTTGCCCGCGGCGGCAAGGATTTTGATTATATCGGGCTGAGCTATTACCCCTTCTGGCACGGCACCATGGACGACCTGAAAAACAACATGCAGGATCTCGCGCTGCGGTATCACAAGGACATGATCGTGGCCGAGGTGTCCACGGGCTTTACGCTGGAGGACTATGCCTCCTACGAAAAGCTGGCGCCGGAGGAACGGAAGGGCATGGCCACCAAACGGGAGCTGGCGGAAAAGGTTCCCTATCCCATGACCCCGGAGGGGCAGAGCGCGTTTATGCGGGACATTATGACGCTGATCCGGGACATTCCCGAAAACAGGGGCAAGGGCTTCGTCTATTGGGAGCCTGCGTGGCTGCCAGTCCCCGGCTGCGGCTGGGCGAACGAAGCCGCACTGGCATACACCGGAGAACAAGGCCCCGGCGGCAACGAATGGGCCAATCAGGCGCTGTTCGACTACGACGGGAACGCCCTGCCCGCCCTGAAAACCATCCGTGATTTTGGATGCGACTTTGATTAACGATCTAATGACAAAAGGAGTTTTTCACATGATTACATTTTACAAAGAATACATGATTCAATACAATGAGCGTCCCGTGCAAGATAGTTATTCCAAGCAAAATGAGCGCCCCAAACAGATTGTCGTTACTTCAATCGTTGCAAATGGTAATTTCCATTGTATGTATGGCGAGCGAATCTATGATTCCTTAGAAGATGTCAAACACGACATCGATGAAGGAAGGTATGGTTGTTCAAACCCATTTTCACGCAAAGTATAAGCGCTCAACGACCACCTATTCGGGCAAATTAACAACTTCAGTAACTAGAATTTGCTGTTTAGTCTAGACGGCAGTTTAAGTAGATATCGGAGTTTACCGTCTTACATTTTCCTGAACATGGGGCATCTCGGATGTACGAGCTTCCATCTGTTGAAAAAGTGTGATAAGATACCCCAAAACAAATTTCGGCGGAGTAGTAAGTCGGGACTCTGCCGTTAGCCCGCTCTGGCGCGGAGTCGGGCGAGGATTATATCATAAGTCAAAGCAATCTAGTGTAGCCAGTGCGGTAGAATTGCACTGTTTTCTTATATTGTTGCCTATTCCGAACCTATATCTGCATATATTTTGAAAATGTATATGCAGATAATCCGGGACAGAACCTTGCTATTCTGCATATAATATGATATAATTATATGCAGAAAGGCTGGTGCTGTATGAGAAAATTTGATTACTCTTTTTTGAATAATGGTTTGCTGCCAGCAAATCTTGTGAACCTCACTTCCAACATTGCGGCACTGAAAACAATGGCGGGGGTGCGTAAGGGCGAATATACGCAGATTTTTACGGAACTGGAAGCTGTTGCAAAGGTGCAATCTATCAAAAGTTCTAATGCTCTTGAGGGTATTGTGACCAGCGATGAGCGTATCGCCGCCATTGTCAATCAGAACAGCGCCCCGCTGAACCACAACGAGGCGGAGATCGCCGGATACCGTGATGCGCTGAATGAGATCCACTTGGGCTATGAGCATATTGACTTCCGGCAGAGCGATATTCTGCGGCTGCACGAAATGATGATGAGCTTTGCGGGCTATGAGTACGGCGGGCAGTACAAGACGGACGACAATGTGATTTTGGAAATTGACACAGACGGAAATCGTCGAGTCCGTTTCCGTCCTACCCCTGCGAGCGAAACGCCGAAAGCAATGGAACAGTTGGAGCTTGCCTATCTGGATGCTCGAAGCGATGCGAATATCAATCAGCTTCTTTTGATCCCCTGCGTGATTCTGGACTTCCTCTGTATCCACCCGTTCCGGGATGGCAACGGCAGAATGTCCCGTTTGCTCTCGCTGCTGCTGTTATATAAAAACGGCTTTGACGCAGGAAAATATGTGTCCTTTGAGGAGCAGATCAGCAACTACAAAGCATATTATTACGAGGCTCTGCGGCAATCCTCGGTTGGGTGGGAAGCGGGAGAGAACTCCTATTTCCCATTTGTTGAGAATTTCCTGTCCACGCTCTATATGTGCTATAAGGAACTGGACAAGCGGTTTGCAGTGGTACACGGCAAGAAGGTCACGAAGAAGGCTCGTGTGGAAGCGACTGTTCTGAATAACCTTACTCCAATTTCTAAAGCCGAAATTTGCAAGATTCTCCCCGATGTCAGTCCCACAACCGTCGAGGCCGTGCTCGGTGCCATGGTCAAAACTGGATCAGTAAAGCGGATCGGTGCGGGGCGGGCAGCACGATATATTAAGGCGTGAGAGGTAATTTATTATGAGTAAACAAAAAAGTAAAAAGCTAACATTTTGGTCAAAATACAAGATGCCTATTATTGCTATAGTTGCTTTTTCTGCTATCGCCTATGTCATTATTTATTTTGTATTCAAGGGAAATGGTATTTTCCCTGTTGGGACAGGCCTAGAAAAGAGTGATTGGCTCTCATTTTTAGGAGCTTATCTGTCATTTATTGGTACTGTAATTATAAGCTTGATTGCGATATTTCAGAGCATTTATTATAGCGAATTGAATGAAAGGAAGGATGCTGAAAGTAGGAAGAAAGAGATACAGCCAATTTTCTCTGTTAAAATAGTTTCTATAGATATGCAGCTGGATGGGACGGCTGAGGCATTTAGCTTATATGATAAAGCTACAAACCCCATCCACAAAAATGTGAAAATTAGTGTTGAGAATGTTAATAGATTTCCCATTAAGCATATGATTGTATTTGATAAATACATCACTCCACTTCTGAAGTGCAATGAGATACAATATGTTCACTGCGCATATTACGACTCAGTTGATGCGAAGAAATGGCCAAAGCAGATGGCAGTGTTGACTGACGAATACGAGCGTAATGATCAAGGTGTTCCTACATGGTTCAATGTCAACTACGAAGATGTTGATGGCAATGAGATGTTTCAGCGTTTTGAATTAAAGGATTTCGATGGGAAACTATACTATGCTCTTAACAGCATAAATGATGCGTAAAACTCCCTCTGCTATTTGTCTGAACAATGGTAAAATGAATTTATCAGCTTTGCAACAATCTGCTGGCTGGGAACATACGGCTGCTCCCAATAGCGTGAGTCCCAGGAATTCTGGGCATTGTCGCCGAGAACGAAATAGCACCCCTCCGGTACGGTCAACACTGTTTCCTCCCATACCGGGATTGGGATAGCCGTCACATACTCCAGCTGTGACAGATCTACCGGATCTCCCGGGCAAGCAGCAATTCGCTTTACCAGCAAAACACCATCTTTCTCAAAAATGATGATGTCCCCCACTTTCGGCTCGCTATATAGCCTCAGGCCGAGGATGAAGCTCCCCTCATGCAAAGTGGGTTCCATAGAAGCGGAAGGAACATAGCCAATCAGAAAAACAGAGCGCAGCAGAATATATATTAAGAGGGTCAAGCCCAGTGGTACACACCATGGCTTGGCCCTCTGCCGTATTGATTTTCTCATACGGCCTCCGGGTATCCAAATGCTCGCAGCTCCGGAAGGCTCTTGAGATACTTCCTTGCTCTGGTCATCCACATCCGGACAGTACCGGGATCGGCGCCGACAATGGCGCCGATCTCCTTGCTGGTGTATCCCTGAACCGTCAACTCAAGGCACTGGATGCCTCTTGCGGTTCCTCCCTGAGCCTTCGCTTTTGCCTGCCCAATGGTATGACGCAGGTCGAAGATTGTCAAAGGATCTGGATGCGCCGACGCTGCTTCGGAAAGAACGTCGACTGTATCTGTAGACTGCTCGTTCAGAAACAGTTTCGTGTTTCGGATCAATTCATCGCAGATCTCGTTCCAGATCAGTCTATATGCATAGGTCGAGAAGCAACCGCCTTTGTCTGTTATGGCAGCCTCGCACAGACCGATACAACCGGCTTGGAACAGATCCTCATAACTGGGGGTATCGGGCTGACCGAGTCGACGGACCTTCTCCTTGATGACCTTTCCCACCAGACCCATATTCGCTTCCACGATTTTCTGCTGCTCCGGTGTCATGACGCCTGCACATCCCCTTCCTGAGTCTGCTGCAGAGCGGCCATTTTACGCGCATGGTACCAATTGACCTGCTTCTTGGCTTCCCGAATGACCAGATTACAGGACAACAGACTGAGCTGGGCAATGTGTGCCTGCTTCGCGGGAACGCCAAGGATGCCTCCGAGCCACTGGTAGGCATCGTGCTTGCTCATATAGCCATGCTTGTACAGTTTGTCGAACTGGCGGTGCGCTTCCGCCCGCAGCTCCCGCAGTTCCCGGTTCGCCACAGTTCCAAGGGGTATCTTGGTGCCGCGCTGGACACGGACATAGGAGTCGCATGCAGGGTAGTTCTTACACACGTAGAGCATGTCGTTGCGCGCATTTTCCCGGTAGATGCCGTCGGCGCTTCGCAGAATGGTATGACTGCCGCAGTAGGGACAGCGAGGGGCGGTTCTGTCTATTCCCTTTCGTTTGTTTTTAGGTTTCATTGTGATATACCTCCATAAAATTAAAAAATACCGGAAGGAAGCAATACTAAAGCACGCTCGATGGGGTCGGATCCGACCGAGGCCTAAAGTAAGCAACCTTCCGGTAATCATGTTTAATTGGCTTGCACCATTGAGGGACCGCTATAACAACGCTAAGTCCGTAACGATTCCGCTACCCACCCGGGTGCGTCAAACGCCGGGAGCTCTTCCGGCGGATCGAAAGCCTGGGTGCAAGCCCCTGCCACACTTGCATTGTAGCACCCGGGTTTCAGATAGTCAATGGTTTGGGAAACAAATGAAAAAAGTTCTACTTATCGCACAATTTCCTGCTTCCCATACCCATTTCAGGCTCAGATTTCGTCATTTTCATCATCGTCCTCAGCGCAGCTGCCCTCACGGCGCTTCTGGAAGATATGGATGCCGATAAGGGCGGCAACAGCAACGATCAGACCGCCGCCAAACAGTGCCAGATGTGCGACAGGAATGCCGGAGACGGTGCCATCAGCCATATCGGCTTTGACAGGAGCCGTACTCTCCTCAGGATACGCAGCCGATTCTGTATCTTCGGTGGGTATGGTATCAGCCGTATTTTCCACTTCAGAAACTCCCTCTGTATGCTGTGCTGCATCAGGCTCGGGTATTTCGACTTCAGAGTTCATGCAGGTGAGAATGTAGCTGGTGCTGCCGCCGATTTCCAGACGCAGGATGCCATCTTCGCCAACGGGAATCACCCCAGGGTACATGCCGGCATCGGTTTTCAGTTCAAACGCAACACCGGCCCAGCTTTCGCCCAGCTGAATCTCCAGCTTTTCAGGCTGAACCACTTCCAGCTCGGTACCGTCAGTACCTTGGGCGGTCGCAGATGCAGGGGTGGGAAAGCACAGAATGCAGGTCATTGCCAGGACAAGCGCCAGACACTTCATAATTTTCGTTTTCATGTGAGTACCTCCGTTATTTATAGTCAGTAAAAAATGTGATGGTTTAACTGTTTTCATCTACCCTTTCACAGATCACAAGATATCGCTGTCTGCCCCCGGATGCGTAAGGGTGGCAGGTCAGCAGAGTGACAAGTTCCTGACCGGGCTTGATCAGGATCTGCTCAACTTCGTTTGGCTGGATGATCTGGATTTCGGCCACCCTATACTGGAGCGCTTCCCAAAGGTTCGTAATGATGACCTCGTCGCCGGGCTGCAGCTTATCCACATACCGGAAGTAGGAGGCACCGCCCCATCCCCGATGGCCGGCGATGATACAATTCGTGTTCTTTCCACCGATGGGGATACTGGTTTGACTTAAAATAGCAGCACCATCGGCCATGTGGCGGTAGTTTGCACCCAGAAACACCGGCATCTCCAGCTCCAAAGCGGGGATAGAGATCACGGCAAAGACTTCGCTTTCCAGACCGTAGTCAGCCAGAATGAAACTGGGGCCTTCATACGCAAGTTTGCAATCCAGCCCTTTCTGGCCATTGATATAGATTTCTTTATTGTAATCGACCATATCCCGCCATAAGTCAGTATAGGTGTCCGGCCCGGTAGGTTCCGGCGAATCTGAAGGCGTATCCTGATCCAACTGACTTTCAGATGGGTATGGTGAAATCGGGGCAGTTTCAACGCGACTCAGGAATTCTTCGGCGGTCCGTTCGATTTGCCGGTCGACCAGATACCCTTGAATATATGGGTATAGGAGAATTCCCAGACCGGAAAGAAAAACAAGGATCATAAGGATAAGTACAAGGTATTTAATCTTTTTCATACTTGCCTCGCTTTCTCGGCCGGAGCTGCTCGCGCTGACGTGGTCTTTTACGGCGTCTGCACTTCTGGAAATGGCTGCCCCAGATGCAGAAAACTGAAATTACAACAACAGCTGCGGTGCCAAGCAGGAGGCCTTTGATATACTGCTGTTCCCAAGTGGATGCGGGGGCGTCTTCCACCTGCAGCTTCTCTGCTATGATGACTTCGGCCTCCTCGTAGGGGATGCGTGTCCCACGAACGAGCAGACGGTGGGTATTGATGCCAAAGGGGGTGCAGGTGACCAGCGTGCAATAGTCCTCACCCTCGGTGATTCCGAGGAAAGAGGTGTCGTAGGGCAGGACGGTATGGATGGCATCTACCTGATAAGCAAGGGTTTCGTCCAATACCTGCAGGTAGAACACATCGCCCAGCTTCAATTTGTCCAGATCGGAAAACATCTTCTGTGTGGCCATACCGGAATGCCCCGTCAGGACGGTGTGCGTACCTTTGCCGCCGACCGGCAGAGAGCTGCCGAGCAGATGGCCAACGCCAATGTCCAGAGTTTTTGAATCAGTACCATGATAGATTGGCAGATTTACCTGAATCATGGGGATCTCAATATAGCCCATGATCCCATCACCTGCCAGATTCAGCAGGTTCTCGTAGTCCTCAGATGCCCACAGCAGCGCCTCTTTGGAGAATGCATCACTGAGCTGTGTGCCGGGAGAGATGGCTGCGTTATACTCATTTGCATAACGTTCGGCCAGAATGATCTCTGAATTGTCGACCTGCCGCAACACTTCCAGATATTGTGTATGGATCTCAGACTGGTGCCGGCTGTTATACCAGATGCTGATCAGCGGATACAAAGTGATCCCGAGGGCAAACAAAAATACCAGTATGGCGCAGGCGATTGTGAGCATCTTACGCACTTTGGATGAGAGACAGATGGATTTCGGAACTTTTTTCGGCATAAAGATGTCAAAATCCTTTCCTTTATAAGTGTAGAGACGGGAAGGAAAAGCCAGTTCATCAGTTATAGCTTATGAACCATAGGACGAAAACGGAGGGGACGCTGGTTCCCCTCCGTTATCTGTGCTTAGTTGGAATTACACTTCTTTCGGAAAACCATCACGATGACAACGGCTGCGCAGGCCATCAGCAGGATGCCGATGATACTGAACGCCATAGTGCCGGAGTCACCGGTCTGCGGCAAATCAAAACCGCGGGTATTGATGACTTTCAGGGGAACGATGGCGTTTGCGCTGCCGTCATCGTCCAGCATGTTGACATTCTTGCTGTCGACGGTGGCGGATGCAGTCAGCAGGTGGTGCTCCAGGTGAGGCTGAGGCATATTCTTGAGGTTACCGGTGTCATTGATAATGGCTGCATACCGGGGATCGTTCTGAACCAGCCCCAGCAGGTCAGAGGAGTAGACATCACACAGCTCTGTGGTCTCAACCTGAGAAATGACGATCTTGATGTCATCCTTAAGCAGGTTGTAGCCATTATCGGTTCGGACTTCGGTTACAGTATAAGCATCGTCCTCCAGACCTTTGACGATCACCAGACCTTCTCCGTCAGCGTTCTTGACGGGGATGAAGTGCGTAGCATCTTTCTTATCGGCCACATGACCGACCACATAGTAGATGCCCTCGTCTTTGTTCAGCTCCGCTTTGACGTAATACTTATCGGAATCATTCTGCATGATGAATTCGACATTGGCATAGTTGCCTTTGGCATCGGAGAAGAGCTTTACCAGTTCTACGGCGTAGGTGAAGACGTGCGCGTCGTCAACCAGCGTGTCATAGTAGTCCTGAGAAGAGCGCTTCCAAAGCATGACGACCTCGTTGGGATTACCGGAATCGCCGTAAACAACAGAATCATCGGAGTGCATAGTAGCCTTGTAGGTAATGCGGATGGTGCAGTCGGAGTAACCGGAGTTTATCATGGAGGCACCGGTGTAAACGCGCTTGTTGGTGTTGATCTCGTTCAGACCCTGAGCGGTCATTTCAATGGTCATAACGGACTCATTCTTGGAGGTGCTGGAATAGGTCACATTGAAGTAGCCCTTGGACTCATCCCAGCTATCCAGCAAATTGGTGCAGGCGGCGTCGGAGAAGAACTCAATGAGAATATCGTTTTTGTTATAGCTCAGACCGGGAGACAACGTATCAATAAACGCCAGCTCGCTGAAGTAGGTACTCTTGCTGGTAATGGACGCGAGCGTGGAGAGGATCTGGTAGTCGATGACGTCACCGTCAGAAGCGGTTCCGGTGCTGGCATAGCCATCGGTGATGTCGTTGGTGGTACCCTTGTGTTTGCCGGTGTCGTTCACATTTTCCCGCAGGCTTTTGGTAAGGGTAGGAATGCCGGTCAGGTTTTTCGGATAAATGGTCACATCGTAGAGCCAACGGGTATTGCCATCGGTGGCATTGCTACCGGAAACAGGACTCATCGGAATGCTGAGGAAAAAGGGGGCGCAGGTGGAAGTGACCATTTCAGGACACTTGGTCTCGGCAATGATATAAAGACCCAGATCCAGATTGTTGGCCTGAGACTTACCGTAGGCATCGGTCAGGGGCATTGCGGTACCGCCATTGTTGACAACGTAGGTTTCCAGTGCGTTCTTAACGGTGGTGGAATTGTTTTGCAGAGCCTGTGCCAGAGCGTCAATCAGGACGTCACTTTGATAGTAGTATTTTGCGTTATCCAGATGGTCGGCATTGGCATAACGATTGGCACCATTTTCCAGCCCCAAAGCAGTCAGCAGATCTGCGCCGACAGCCTTGTCGATGCCATACAGAATTTCAATATGGTTATCGGCAGCACCGTCGTTGGTGGACTCGGTGTACTGAACAATGTCACCGACGCACAGATATGTGAACTCGACGCCCTTCACGGCATAGCCATAGCTGACCTCGCCATTGCCAAGATCAGAGCTGTTATCGCTATCGCCGGCACGTTTGGACTCGCCCAGCGTTTTGTTGACGTTTTCGTCGTATACACCGGTGGAGACGTAGGAGGAATCCCACACACCATCCTTTTCCGCGTTCGTGAGGTCGTACTTATACAGAGTAAGGCTGCCCTTGGCATCGAGGTCAATGGTTGTATTGGGGACCTCAACAGCATGGGCGGCGGGGACACAGGAAACGATCATCATGATCGCAAGGCACGTGGCCAGAATCTTTTTGACAGACTTCATAATGGTTAATACATCCTTTCAGCGTTGAAAAAGTAGTTTGTTGGTCGGCATCCAATTTGGAAAAAAGAAAAGGCGCCGGGGGGACCTCGGCACCAGTAGAAAAAACGCATATTCATTTTCTCCTGTTACTGTTTCTTACGCTTGATTACGAACAGAATCGTACCGCACAGGCCGCAGGCAAGGATCAATGCGATGGGCATGAGCAACAGAGACTTGGAGCCGGTTTCGGGAAGTTCATAGGTACGTACATTTACAACGGTCAAATCAACGGTGTATTCTTTGTCGTCGGGCAGCCCGCCTTCATAGGCGATATCCGCAAGCAGCTGGAAACCAGCAGGTGCGGCAGTTTCGGTCAGACGGTAAAGACGTTCCGGATGCAGCCCGGTGAATTCTACCAGACCGGTTTCACCCGAGATGAGGCGGCCATCCGTGAGGCCCTCGCTGGAGCAGGTGCCTTCTTTCGCATACCCGGAGTTGGAGTAAACAACGGGCAGCCAAGAGGAACCATCTACGGACCATTCCAGCAGGAACTCAGCGCCAGTCAGAGGCTCACCTGTGGTATCGACCTTCCGAATTGCGATCTTACCGGAGCGGAGAGAATTTGTGAAGCGGACCTCAGCAGTCTTCCCCTGAACGACAGTGACGGATTGGGGATTTTCCGAAACGCAGATGTAAGGACTGTCATCGGGGATCACTTCCTCAACAGTGTAAGTGCCGGGATAGAGGTTCTCACTGACAATGAGACCGGATGCGTCTGTGACGAAGGGCGAGCCTTTTATTTCATCGCCGTTGATGTCTCTGACAATGAAGGTCCATCCCTCAAGAGAGCCGCTGGAGGGCATGGACTTTATGACCTTGATTTTGCCGTACTGGGTGTTGACAAAGGTGATATCCACATCTTTGTGGGGCAGAATTTCAAACTCTTTGATGGATTCATCCACAAGCCAGTACTCATTTTCAAAGCGGCCTTCGGTGTCTCCGGTTTCTCTGGCGTAATAGATGCCGGGATCAAGGTATATACCGACCTTGCCGTCGGCGTTTGTGGTAACGGCAGTCACCTTTTGGGTACATTCTTTATCGGAGTAAATGGTGATCTCCCAGCCTTCGAGTGATTCGCCGGTATTGGTAGACTTATGGAACCAGCCCAATCCCTGCTCCCGGTTATGCCATGCATCTTCTGTGGTCTTGCCTGCGATGATCGTGACGGAGTGGTATCCCAGCTCGCAGTTCCAGTAGTCGTCACCGTTGGAAAGCTCCAGAACGGTATAGCTGCCGGGCTTGAGTTTGCCGGTGCTGGCATACCCAGTTTCGTCGGTGGTGTAGTCGCCCACGACATTCCCATCCGAATCCTGAACGCGGAAGGTCCAGCCTTCAAGCTGATTGCCAGTGTTCGTCGTCTTACAGAAAACCAGAATGGAAAACTCTCACCGATACAAACGGTGTGCTTGGCAATTACAATTTCTCGGCAAATATTGACGGCGTTTCGTTCTCTGTCAGCGGAAACAAATTGACTGTTTCGATGGAGAAAGCTCCGAGCAAGGAATTTACCATCACAGCCGCAAAAAAGAACGGTGTCCGCAGAGGTGTTGTCGTATGGTCTGACGGTATCCATCAGAATGGCAACGGCATTCAGGATGTGGTCACTTATGCTCAGGAGGTCAGCGACCCTGTCAGCGGCTTTGTCAAAATGAAGGTAAGCTACGGCTCTTGTCAGATTGTAAAGACAAGTGAGGACGGAAAGGTTGACGGTATTCAGTTTACCATCAGCGGTAACGGTGTCAATCAGACTGTAACAACCGCAAACGGCGGCAAATTCCAACTGGATAACCTTATGCCCGGTGTTTACACGGTAACAGAACAGTCTATCGACAAATATGTACCGCAGGAGGTTCACAGAGTTACTGTTGTTGCCGGTCAGGTGGCAAAGGTCAACTTCAATAATGTTCTCAAGAGAGGTAATCTTCAGGTTATCAAATCTTCGGAGGATAATCTGGTCGAGGGTGTAACTTTCCACCTTTACGGAACTTCGCTTGCGGGTATTGCCGTAGATGAATATGCAGTGACAGATAAGAACGGTGTTGCTTGCTTCCGTTCCATTCAAGCTCGTTCACCTTGGCAGAACCGCTTGACCTTGTGCAGAAGCTCGGAACTTTCGTATGGTTCTGAACGCTTGTTACCATACTGTTGTAGTACGACAAGATTTTGCTGCGGAGAGGGTGTGCTGAGCTTACACATTCAAGCACGGCATTGTACCCTCCGGTAGAAACGTGATTGAAGCTTGCGTCTCTTTCTCCGACAATCGTTTCCCAAATCAAAATCTGAGTGGCATAAGCGTGTGCGATACAGTTTGCGTCGCTTTCATTCTGCGACTTCCAGCTTGTCGAAATACCTCCACGGTAGCCGTACTGCAAGATACGACCGATAAGCAGGCGAATATCATCGCCGGAAATCGTACCGTTCGGACTGATGTTGTTGAAGAAGTTCTCGTCCTTTTCGGTGAGAGTATCTCCTGTCCGCTGACCTGTACCCGGCTCGATACAGTAGGCGATATTGCCCGAATACGAACCCATTGCACGAAGTCCCGTATATTTCGTGGACAAGCCTTTCCAACCGTTCATATAGTTGAGATTGCCGTGTCCCCATTCGCCGTTGTTATTGGTATCTCCGCTTCGGGGATAATCGACGAGGTACACATAAGTATCTTATCAACAGGGCAGCCGATGTCATTCCAAACAGTCCAAGCACCTCCCGCAAGGTCGTCGTTTTCATACAAAGCAATGATTTCTTCCGGCGAAAACACCGTTTCAATGCTCTGTCGAACCAACTCTCCGTAGAAAGAAAGCTTTGCATTTCTAAGGGCAAATTCTGCTTCCTTTGCGGGCGGTTTGCTTCTTTTCAATTCGAGATATGCTTTATCAAGTCTCCTGACCACAACCATCATCATTGCGTCAAAAGGGTTAATGATTGCTTTTCTGCAAGAGCAGTTTTCTCTTTCCTTATCGGGTGTCATTTTATCGTTCATAGGTTTTCTCCTTTCGTGTGTTCGGCACTTCGCCCTCATCGGGTTCGCCGCCGACAATTTCGTTTTCTCGCTTATCCATATTGAGCAGAATATTCAGCTCGTCCAGTCGGGCAAGCTTTGTTTTCAATTCTTCCTCTTGGATAAATGGTTTTTGGACTTCTTTCTTTGCGGTTTCCAACTGATTTTGGGTGTTCTCAAGGTCATTTTCCGCAAGCGACAAGCTCTCGGCAAATCTCTCAATTCCGTTATCGAGGCGGATAATATTGCCGTATGCGTCATCGCCGAGAGGAACATTTCTGCTTGCGTAACTAACATAAGGGCTGACATCGAATGTCTGCTTGTGCGGCTCTGTCGGTTTCGGTTCTGCCGGCTTTTCAGTCGGTTTTTCAACCGGCTTTTGTTCGGCAGTTGTCTGTTCTTTTGGCTGTTCCGTTTGTTTTTCGGGTTCAGCCTGCGTGGTTGTCTGCTTCGGTGGCTCTGCCTTTGGCTTTTCGGTTGCAGGAGTATCAGCCGTTTTTTCTTCCGCCGGTTTTGTCTGTACCGTCATAACCGTCTGACTTTCAGCGGTTGATTGGCTTTCTTTTGCCGTAATCGGTGTTTCCTCCTGAACTGCCGTGCTTTCCGGTTTTTTTGCCGTATCTTCCTGAGAATTTGTTTCGGTATTACCAGCCGGAAAAGAAGTCTCCGTTTTCGTTATCTCCTGTGCAGCTTCTTTGGCTGTGTTACCGTTACAACCTACGAGGAAAATCATCAGGCAGGCAAGAACACAAGGTATCAGCCTGTTTTTCATATCCATCGCTCCTTTCTGCTTTAATCGTAATCAAAACCGGTCAAAACATCAAAGGTGCGATTGGCTGAACTTTTTATCGTAGCAGACATTTTGCTTTTGCTCCAAATGTGCAAACCCTTTAATAGACAGCTATATGTTATTGAGATAGATATACTCAAGGGAGATAGAGTATATTTTTCAGCAGGTTAATAGCCGGTATATATAGGGGTTAGAGTGTGAGAAAGGGGGAAGGCTATCGGATGTCACGGTCGGCTCTGCTTCGCAGAAACTTGTTGTAATGCTCCAATGCCTTGCACACAAAATCCTCCGTTTGGCTTATGGGAATATTCTTCGGGATAAGCTGTCGAACCCTGTCGCCCCTTAAAACAATTTTCTCCCTTTGGTTTGGTTTTTCCTCCGACATAATCGCTTGGATTGCTTCGGTTGTGAGCTTGCCCTCCTCAAAGAACTTTCGCATACGGATTGTTTGGTCGTGGGACGGAGTTGCGTCGTTCAGGTCGATTTCATCAACCACATCACGCTGACTGTCCTCATCGAGAAAAGACAATTCAACCGCCGGTCGCATTTTAATTCGCCCCTCATCAACATATTCCAAAAGTTCGGGAACAAGGTTTGTAAGGCGAATATATCTGCGAACTTGGGTTTGACTGTCACCCGACTGCTCTCCAATTAGTTGTGCTGTTTCTTTTCCGCTTGACTTCCAACCCACTGGGTCGGAAGTTAGGTCTGTTCTTTTGCCTTGTCTGCTCAATGCTTCCAAACGCATTTTGTAGGCATAGGCTTTTTCCGAGGGAAGTATCTGCGACCTTTGGTAGTTGCTCTCAACCATTAAAATCGTGGCTTCGTCTCGGTTCAGTTCAACGACCTCACAACGGAGAGTATCAAACCCGGCAAGCTCACAGGCTCGCTTTCGTCTGTGTCCCGATATGAGTTCGTATCTGCCGTCCTCTTTCTGCCTTACCGTCGCCGGAGTGATTACCCCTCGTTCCTTAATACTCTCAATGAGCTGTGCCATATCCTCGTCATCACGCACCTTAAAAGGGTGGTCGGGGAAATCGTCAATCTCAGTCAAGGGAATATCTCGGATTTTTGAAAGTTTTTCTTCATCTCTCTGTTCCTGCGTCGAGAATAAGTCATCGAGCTTCGTGAGAGTGAAGTCGCTCTTTCTTCCTGCCATCGGCTAACACCTCCTTTGTAAATTCGGTGTACGCTTTTGACACCGTGCTGCCCGGTTCGTAGGCAAAAATGCTCTTGCCTTTGGAAGAAGTCTCTGCGGCTTTTACGGCAATCGGGATATATGTTCGATACATCTTGATTTGACTACCGAAGTTCTCTCTCAGAGCTTCTACCGTGCTTTTGGCGAGGTTGGTACGGCTATCCACCAAAGTGAGAAGCATACCGTCAATCTTTAAGCCCGGATTGATACGCTTCTTAACTCGTGAAATGGTCTGAACAAGCTGCGTCATACCTTTTGCCGGTAAATACTGAGCCTGAACAGGAATTATTACGCTGTCTGCCGCAGATAGAGCATTGATTGTTACCATTCCGAGGGAAGGCATACAATCTATTAAGATATAGTCGTATTTGTCCTTCACTTCGCTTAGATAATTTCTCAATGCCGTCTCTCTGCTCATTGCGTTGACAAGGTTAAATTCCATTGCTGAAAGCTCAAGGTTTGCCGGAACAAGGTCAACACCTTCGTCGTGGTGCAGAATACCGACCGTAGGGTCATTCATCGTTTCGTTTATGACATCTGTGAGTTTCGTTGCAAGCGTGATACCCAAGTTATCCGTATCCTTCCAACCGAGACAGGTGGTTAAGTCGCCCTGTGGGTCTGCGTCTATGAGCAACACTTTCTTTCCCTGCATTGCAAGACCGACGCCGAGGTTTACCGTGGTGGTCGTCTTTCCAACTCCGCCTTTTTGATTGCATATAGCAATCGTTTTGCAGTTCGACACTTTGTGCGTCCTCCTTTCGTAAAATTCATAGCCATCGCAGTATGGCTATGTACTTGACCGGCTCATTTCCTAACCGGTCGGGCAATATTTGTTCTCAACACCCCTTGCCGAGCAAAAAGCTCACGGGAAGTCACTAAGGAACAGACTGCTAATCTGTATCATAGGAATTTCACCTCTGCCGGGTACTCCGCCAGCTCCGTAGAGAAGTATCATTATCCTTCTGACTGTCATCGCCGTAACAGGGGCAACCTATTACTTATACCGGGAGTTCTCGCTGTTCTGCAATGCAGAAGTCACGGCGTACCCGATAAGGTGGCTAAAATCATCAGAATTAAAGTCTTAGTGAATGATTTATTCAGTTGTCAAAATACAAGTGAATGGGCTGACCTTTTCGTGGTTCGGAATTAACCCCTTCACTCATTTGGACAAAGGGGGTCAAAATGCACACCCAAAATCACCCCTTTTTCAAAAAATTCTTGAAAATATTTTTTTAGAAACAAAAAAGCCGCCTATTTCCCTCGTAATTGAGGTCAATAGACGGCGGGTAGAAATATTCATAATTTTGGTGTATAATAGAAAATTAAGAGAAAGACAAATTTGAATTTGACGGAGAGATAGTATGGCTATTATTAAAAA
>UMLT01008829.1_pt1 | contig 16525 bp, 10 predicted proteins | sample 1966641 | NCBI WGS metagenome assembly UMLT01 (sample SAMEA4836208, study PRJEB28245) | human gut metagenome | biome: gut microbiome; material: fecal sample | place: Denmark | collected 2008 | reverse complement strand
TGGCTGCTACTACGGCTTTGACTTCATGTGGTATCGCATATGTCTTGAAATATATTCAGGCAGCTATGCAGGCAGGTATTGAATTGGGGATCTATCCGAAAGATGCACAGAAAATGGTTGCCCAGTCTGTGAAAGGAGCCGCTTCCTTGATATTGAATAATGATACTCATCCCAGTGTGGAAATAGATAAGGTGTGTACGCCCGGTGGTATGACTATCAAGGGGATTAATGAATTGGATCACGAAGGGTTTGACTCAGCGATCATTAAAGCAATGAAGGCTTGTCTGAAATAGAAGCAACCTCATGGAAATGACGTGGATAACACGGTTCTCGTTTTTGTGTATTGTGTTATCTACGTTTTTATAGAAGGTACTTTTGCAGGTTTAGTATAAAAATATGCTCACTTTTTTGTTTCCGATTTCATATTTCATGTTATCTTTGCTATATAAGATCAGATCTAATGTGAAAGAGAAATATGATAAACACAGAATTGTTCAAAGAAGTGTCACCTTTGTCGGCCAAGGATTGCTTTATTTTGATAGAGCGTCAGAAATCGAATTTTAATTTTCCTATACATATACATCCCGAATATGAACTGAACTATATTGAGAATGCAAAAGGCGCACAACGCATTGTGGGAGACTCCATAGAAGAAATAGAAGAAGAGGAACTGGTGCTGGTCACCAATCCTCAATTGGAACATGCTTGGAGGGATTATAACAACAAGCCGCAGAATATCCATGAAATAACCATTCAGTTTCATTCCGATCTGCTTTCCGACCAGATTCTGAACAGGAACCAGATGATCAGCATTCGGGAACTTTTCCACCGTGCCCGTAAAGGAATCGTGTTCAGCAGGGAGACTATCGCGAAAGTCCGTCCGTTGTTGAAAACGCTGTCTTGCGAGAACGATAGTTTCTATTCCTTGATAAAACTGCTTGTTATTCTTCATGAATTATCATTGGACAAAGGGATGCGTGAGCTGTCAACCGGGCAGTTTGCCATTAACTCTGTTTCCAAAGAGCATACTAACGAGAAGTTGAACAAGGTGCTGGATTATGTTCATTTTCATTTTTCGGAAGTGATCCGTCTTGCAGATGTGGCTAAAATGGTAAATATGAGCGAGGCCTCATTCTGTCGTTTTATCAAACAGCATACTTCCAAAAGTTTTATCGATTTCCTTACTGATATCCGCTTGGGGGCCGCTTCACGTGCTTTGGTTGATTCTTCCTTGTCAATAGCTGAAATAGGATATGATTGTGGCTTTAATAATCTATCCAATTTCAACCGTATCTTTAAAAAGAAAAAAGGAGTGACTCCTAAAGAGTTCCGTGATAATTATCGTAAGAACAAGACTATCATTTGAAAGGTTCGGCCGGAACTTTCTCATGGACTTGTCTGATTTTGACAGCACTAAAAGAAAGCGGATTTTTTGGAAATTCGGGGATGTTGTAGGATTTGAATGCCTGGGAATAATGTTCCGTGTCTTTTTGCGGTACTACGAACGGCTTGTAAGTTTTTTCTTCTTTATTCGGATAGCCAGAACAAGGCTTCTCATATTGACGGTCTCTATTTTGATAAAATATCATAAGTATATGTTCGGATAGTATTGGTTTGTCTGTCGGTAAATTTCCATCTTTGCCTTTGGGTTACAACCTGGTAAAACTTTGAATACTAACCTTAAAAAAGACAAGTGTCATGAAAAAGCTATCTTACCTTTTTGCCGTGGCGGCTTCCGCCGCTTGCCTCTGTGCCTGTACCGATGTTACCGATGTTCTTCCGGCAGAACAAATCCCGGCCGATGCACGTAGTACCTTGGGGGCCGACGTAGTTCTTCAGTGGAACAACGAAGAACAAACCATCGATGGTTTTGGTGTGGCGCAGGCCGGCTGGTCCGACTATCTTTATGCCCACCGCAAGCGTCAGGAGATCATGGATGTGATGTTCGGACAGGACGGGCTTCGCCTCAGTATCCTCAGGGGCGAGGTATTCCCCCATTACGATGAAACCACGTTTAATATGGACGAGGATATCAATCTGTCTTTGGATGATCCTTTTTTCGATATTGATTTCAACCGTGATGAGAATCGTGTTGCCGAAGGCATCGCACAGCGCAACGGACAGTTGTGGATTATGAAAAAAGCGAAGCAGGAATACGGTGTGGACAAACTCATCTTTTCCGTTTGGTCTGCTCCGGCTTATATGAAAAGCAACGGCAGTACCTCGCAAGGTTTTTTGAAACGCGGCAGCTACCAGGCCTTTGCCGACTATCTTTCCAATTTCTGTGATGCCTACACAGCGGCAGGTCTGCCTGTCTATGCCATCTCTCCGGCCAACGAGCCCGAGTATGCGGCAAGCTGGAACTCATGCCTCTGGCTTCCCGGTACCACTACGCTGGGACCGTTCATTGTGAATAACTTAGGTCCCAAGTTGCGACAGACCCATCCCGAAACCCGGATTATCTTTGGCGAGAATGCCCAGTGGTCTGCCATTCTGGGCTTTATCATGGGCAGTAAAAATTATGTGCGCGATATTCTGAACCTGAATCCTAAAATCACCAACTTTCCCGTCATTGCCGCCGGACACGGCTATGTGGATCCTGTGACTGGGAAAGATCCTGCCATTGAACCGTTCAGCAAAGCCGAATCGAAGGGAATTCCCGTGTGGCTGACCGAAATCAGCGATCCTACGGAAAGTTATGATGCTACCATGACCAGTGGCTTGAAATGGGCGAAGAAGTTCCATCGTTTCTTGTGTGAGGCCAATACCGGCGCTATTGTGTGGTGGGCAGGTGCTATACCGGATGGCGGAACCACCGAGGGGCTGATTAACATTGAAAAGAACCGCGTGGACTATGAAGTGACCAAGCGTTGCGAGGTGTTCGGCAACTTCTCCCGTTACATCCCTGTAGGAAGCAAGCGCATCTCGGCGCAATATGATTTCGAACAAGGCTATATGGTGTCTGGCTATAAATATGGTGACAACGGTTACACGGTTGTAGCCATCAACCCTGCGGATCATGAAGTAGTTATTTCGTTGGCTCTTGAAAGCGCTCAGGTTTCCGGTGCTTTGCAAGGCTATGTCACCGATGACACCCGTAAATGGGAGCCGGTGGAAGCTGTTCAACCTGCCGATGGTGTCTATACCCTGACCTTGCCGGCCCGTAGCGTGGTTTCCTATACCGGAACTGTGTTGAGTAGTTCGTCTTTGTAACGTTGGTTCTGTTTTTATTTCTACGCTGCAATAGTTTTTTGTTCCGTCATTGTATTGCGCTGATAAACAGTAATATGCGGTGACGGAATTTCCTGTATCCCCACGAAGTGCTTTTTCGTTTTTTCCTTGCAGAAGCCGGTTCGTCGGATATCGGTTTCCATGTCGGGTACGTAATCTTGATATATGTACGGCAGTATCCGTGCAAGGGGATGGGAGTTTCCATGTAAGGGGGCTGCATCATTTGTTGCACCACTCGGCTGAACATGCCTTTTCACTCAAGTGAAGTGCCGTTGCCACCTGTGTGAAACGGTTGCTTCACCAAGGTGAAGCAATAAAGTCATAAGACTGTTTTCACGGTTGCATCCTGTTGATAAAATACATCTATTGAAGTTTTGTCATTTTGTGTGTGGCGGTTGTTGTGTTGTACATTGATGAACGATACCGCCGCTTACCTACCGGTTGAGAGCCTTTATGGATGTTTTTTCACAGTAATTAGTTGATAATTAAGAGAATACTGTGTAGGAAAAATTTTATATTTCACGTTCAATTCAGATGTGTTTTCCATTGTCTTGAAGAATTTTTTTTTGATATTGATAAGATTTCATTGTTTAATGCTTGAATTGTATTTGTTCCTGCTTGCTTGAATTGCCATCTTTGCAATGTTAATTTTTAATTCAAATAACTATGAAAACAAAGACATTCTTAATTTCAGCTGCTATTCTTCCATCCATGGGGCATTACCGTTGTTTGCGAAAGCAATAACGTGTTGGAAATCTATTTTTAGTTAATTTTACAGCAATATTTTTTAATTAAACTCTAATACATTATTTATGAAACAAATTGCATTTACATGGTTGCTGTGCATACTTAGTATATGTGCCTATGCTCAGCAAATTACTGTTACCGGAACAGTGACGGATGCGGAGAATAATCCGTTGATTGGTGCGGCTGTTGTTGTAGTAGGAACTACGGATGGCGTGATTACCGATTTTGATGGCAAATATACCATTAAGGCCGCTTCCGGTCAGTCTTTGAATTTCTCTTATGTAGGTTATCGGGAGCAAACTGTTAAGGTTGATGGCCGCAGTGTGATTAATGTGAAATTGTCGGAAGGTGAATTGTTGGACGAGGTGGTGGTTATCGGTTACGGTACAGTGAAGAAAAGCCATTTGACAGGTGCGGTCGCTTCTGTTTCCGGTAAAGAGTTACAGGCAAATGTTGCACGTAGTGCTTCAGCTGCTTTGCAAGGAAGAGTTGCCGGTGTTACTGTGTCGGCTGCCAACGGTCAGCCGGGGGAAGGCTTGAATATTAATGTCCGTGGTATCAGTTCATTGAGTGCCACCAGTCCGCTTTATGTGATTGACGGTGTGTATGGTGATATCAATATGGTTGATCCCGCTGACATTCAGTCTATTGAAGTGTTGAAAGATGCTTCGGCTGCTGCTATTTATGGTTCTCGTGCTGCTAATGGTGTTGTATTGGTCACTACTAAAGGCGGTCGTTTGGAAACTTCTGCCCGTGTAACAGTGGATGCCTATACAGGCGTTCAGATGGTTGCCAAATACATTGATGTAATGGATGGTAATCAGCTTCGCGATTTGGCAAAGGCTACCGGTTATAGTTCGGCAGAAGGGTTGCTGAATTGGAATGGAGGTGCTGGAACAGACTGGCAGAAAGAACTTTATAACTCGGCTATGGTGAGCAAGGTTAGCTTGAATGTATCTGGAGGAAACAAGACTTCGACCTATAATCTTTCGGGAAGCTATCTTAACCAGGATGGTATTGTGAATACTACCGGTTATGAGGCATGGAACATTCGTGCTAAGAATACTTTTTCTTTTTTCAATAATCATTTGCGTATGGGGACTACGTTGATGATGAAATTCTATAAAAAGAAGTACGAAGATGTTTCATATACCTCCGCTCTGACAGCTGTGCCTATGTGGAATGTATATGGTGAAGATGGCACTTGGGGTGTCGCTCCGGAATGGACCAGAGGAGATAATCCTGTAGGTTGGACAGAAGCCTATGATTACCAAAGACATGGGATAGACATTTTATTGAATGGCTATGCCGAAGTGGATTTGTTCTTGAAAGGATTGAAATATAAATTCAATGTAGGTATAAACAAATATACAAGACGTAATTATGCCTATAGTTCTCCTTATTATTTCAGTTCTACTTCACAAAAGAATGAAGCGGAATTGTCGGAAAGTACAGACTGGGAGAACGATTGGTTGATTGAAAATACAATCAATTATGATAATACGTTTGGCAATCATACGGTTTCTGCTTTGGTGGGTTATTCTGCCCAGCGTAACAATGCGCGTGGTTTTGGTGCAGGACGTAAGGGTTTCCCGGAAGGTTTCTCTGTGATTGACGCCGGTTCGGTTTCTTCACAAAATACATCGGGTAGCGCGTGGGCCAATACAATGATTTCTATGTTTGGGCGTGTGATGTATTCGTATGCCGATCGTTATATGCTGTCTGCTTCTGTTCGTCGGGACGGTTCTTCCAAATTTGCAGATGGAAACCGCTGGGGCACATTCCCGTCTGTATCTTTGGGTTGGAATGTGATGAATGAAGATTTCTTTGAAAATATCAAGGAAACCATGAATGAATTGAAAATTCGTGCCAGTTATGGTGTATTGGGTAATTTGAGCGGCATTGGCAATTATGCTACCCAGTCTGTTGTTTATAAAGGTATGAATAACATGATGGGCACAGAACTTTGGGAAGGTGCCATTACCGGTAAGGAATGGACTTCACCCATGAATGTGACTTGGGAAAAGACGAAGACCTTGAACTTGGGTTTGGATTTTGCTTTCTTGAACAATAAGTTCAGTGTCAGTGCTGATTATTTTATTCAGAAAACAGAAGATATGTTGTTGTCTATGCCGCAGTCTTTGAGTTTTGGCTTGAGTGGGAATCCTACAGTAAATGCAGGTACAGTAGAAAACAAAGGATTTGAAATTTCATTGAATCACCGTAATAATGTAGGCGATTTGTATTATCATGTAGGTGTCAATGCCACCTTTATCAAGAATGAACTGACGGAAGTAAACGGAAGTCGTGATGAATGGCAGGGATTCAATCCTCATGCCAAAGGAACGATCACTTATGCCAAGACCGGTCATTCCATAGGTTATTTCAATTTGATAAAGACGGATGGTGTATTCCAAAGCCAACAAGAAATTGATGCGTATGTGGATAAGAACGGTAATAAGATCCAGCCTAATGCACAACCGGGTGACTTGCGTTTCGTGGATTATAACGGAGATGGTAAGATTGACAATAATGACCGTCAGGATGTAGGCTCTGCTTTCCCGAAAGTTAACTTGGGTGTAAGTCTGGGTGCTGAATGGAAAGGTTTGGATTTGAATATGTTCTTTGACGGAAACTTTGGCAACAAGATTTACAATGCCCAGTATTATACTACGGTTTATAATGAATCAACGGGAAACCAATATGCAGAACGCATGAACAGCTGGACTGAAAACAATCATTCTGACATTCCTCGCTGTTTGTTTGGTACTAGCGATCCTAATGGTACAAACTGGGGCTATACGGACCGTTGGTTGGAAAATGGTTCATTCTTGCGCTTGAAGACTTTGGAATTAGGTTATACGTTGCCCAAAGTATGGGTATCTAAAGCCGGTTTGCAGAATGTGCGTGTTTATACGGCTATGGAAAACCTTTTCACTATAACCGATTATAAAGGTTATACTCCTGACTTGGGTATGGTAGATGCCGATGGTGCCGGTACATCAGGTGGTTCGGGTGTAATGACCCGTGGTTGTGATGACGGTCGTTATCCGATGGCACGTACTATCACCTTTGGTTTACAAGTAAATTTCTAATTAGGAATAAGTAATATTTGCAGAATATGAAAAAGAATTTTATAAAATACATAGCTGCATTGGCTGTAGCTCCAATGTTGTTGTCTTCTTGTAGTGATGACTTTCTGAATGAGATTGATCCTAACCGTCAGACTCCGACCACTTTTTGGACATCCGAGGATAATGTGATGAAAGGCTTGTCCGCAGTTTATAATCCTTTCCGCCGTATGACCAGTGGATATTATGGTGGGTTGGAAGGCATCATGCATCTTCAGATGCGCGGTGACGACCTTTACCCCACTCGTGGAGAAGAACCTTATATTTGGGAATATTTGTCGTTTGTCAACACAACGAATACAAAGGATTTGAGCTGGGGAAACATCTATGAAGGCATTCAGATGGCGAACGAATTCATATATCGTGCGGCTACGGTTGATATGGACGAAACCAAACGTGAGCAAATGATAGGTGAGGCTTATTTCTTACGTGGATTCTGGTACTTCCGTTTGCGTACTGATTATCGTGATGCGGTTATCCGTACTCTCCCGCAGGATGCAGATCCGGAAACTCATGGACTGTCTAGCGGTGATGAAGTGCTGGAACAGGCTATTTCAGACTTTAAGGAAGCCAAGTCTCGTTTGCCTAAGCTTCGTTCAAGCGATGAGAACGGTCGTGTAACTCAAGGTGCGGCTATTGCTATGTTGGGTAAAGCTTATATCTGGAAAGGGGATTATCAGGCCGCTAAGGATGAGTTTGAAATTATAATGAATGGTTATGGTTACGATTTGACTCAAAAGTATGAGGACAACTTCCGTGACGATACGGAATTTAATGCTGAATCTATTTGGGAAATCAATTATGATGCCAAAGGTAATTCGGGTGACGCTTGGGGCAATGGCACTAGTGACGACTCGTTTATGGGAAACAACCTTGCTCATTATTTTGGCCCGACACTGAAAGGTGAGAATATTGGCGGTGGTTGGTATAAGATGCAGCCTTCTCCCTATTTGATAAAAGAATTCATTTCCGAACAGCGTCCGGAAGGATCTGATTCCAAATGGGATAAGCGTTTGTACACTACGTGCTTCTTTAAATATTCTGATTTCGGTGATGTGAAGCCGGATGAAAAATTCTATGGTGGTAAAGTGGAATTTGATGATATGTTTAAATGGACGGTACTGCCCGAAGGCGATGGCAAATATGGTATTGCCAAGCAAGGATATGCTCCTGCTTATCCGGTTATCGAGGGTGTTCAAGGGCGTTTCATGATGAAGAAGTTTGCAGCTTGGTGGGTTCCCACAGGATGTACGATGTATTCTAACGATGCCGGACGTATCAACAATTTACGTATTATGCGCTTTGCAGAAGTTTTGTTGCTCCACGCTGAGGCTTGTCTGGAAACCAATGATGAAAGCGGAGCAATGAAAGATATTAACCGGATTCGTGTACGTGCCGGGCTGCCGGAGAAAAACTTGAGTGGAAAAGATGCTATAATGACAGAACTCCAGAAACAGAAATTGCTGGAATTTGCCGGAGAGAATATACGTTGGGATGATATGGTTCGTTGGTACGGAAATGATCCTGCTAAGTTGAAAGCTATCATGCACGAACGCAAGACCGATTCTCAACATTATGAATTGCTTTACGAAGAAAATGAAAGTGGTGAAAAGGAATTGGTAGGATATAAACCGACAGACCGCATTTCGGATACACAAGGATTTGACCATTTTGAAGCTAAATTCTTGTACTTCCCGATACCTCAGGCAGAGGTGGACGCTAATTTGAATTTGGAGCAAAAGCCGGAATGGAGATGATTGTATTGAACTGATAATTAAAAAGTATGAGAGGTGTGTCAAAACGTGGATAATGCCATCGTTTAGTTCGCAGGGGCGAGGTCCGCTCGCCCGAAAACAGTTTGCTTTGTGTCTTCGGGCAGGCAAACCCTTCCCCTACAACTGACGATGGGATAGGCCCGGTTTAGTTTTGACACACTCCCATAAAAACAATGAAGCCAAATGAAAAGGAAAGGATATTATTTATGCTCTTTGTTGGTTATGATATTTGTATTTTTGTCATGTCGTGATGAAGAACAGGATTGTACCCAAGCTATGCAGGATATACAAAACCAGTTGAAGGAAAATGATTTATTGAAATCTGTTTCTCAAGAACGTGAACAATGTGTTTTGTTATTTGAGTCCAATAAGATAATTTTTCCGCAAGAGTTAATCCAAAGTGTAGATGTGGATGCGGAAAACTGGAAAACGACTTTGACATTTGCCAATGGAAGCACTTATGTTATACCTACCTTAGGTACTTCGATTGACAACTTGATATTGAGTTCTACAGTCAATCCTTCCGGTTGCAATCCATTATCGGCCAGTGTAGTTGTAAAATTACCTGTATTGGGACGCATTAAACTGATTGTACACAGCAAACCGGGAAAGCATACGCCTGACGTGGAATATACATTTAAAGATGTGGGATTAAAACAGAATATTCCGGTATTGGGACTTTATCCCAATTATAATAACCAGATCACTTTAATTTATACAGATTTGCAAGGAAATGAACGTGCTCGGTCCAATCTAAAGCTTCAGACGAAAACATTGGAAAGCAGAAGGCTGCCTAAGGAAATCAGAGTGGTAAAGGCTCAATATGACCGAATGGAGCCAGGCATGAATTTGGTAAACTCCCCCGGACAGGATGAAACAGACACTTCTATCCCTTATATGATAGATGCAGACGGAGAAATCCGTTGGATTCTTGATTGGGAGAAGTCGGATGAACATCGATATATCGGAATCGGGTGCGGATTGATCCGGATGCAGAACGGACATTATATGACCGGTGACGGAAACCATCATCGGATGGTGGAGGTGGATATGATGGGAAGTACAATTCATAATTGGGATATGCTGGAAAGGGGATACACTATGCATCATGCCATATCTCAAGATAAGCAAGGCAATATATTAGCGACTGTGAGCAAGACTTCCGCTAAAATCGCCAATGGGAAAGATGTACGGATAAATGATTTTATTATTATGATGGATCCCGAAAAAGGGGAGATATTGCAAGAATGGGATTTGGTGCACATGTTGGATTCGGCTCGCTATGGAATGACCGATTATGATCTAACCTCAGACCCTTTTGCACAAAGTGCCAGTAATTGGGCGCATAATAATGGTATAGTAGAGTGGGGAGATGATTATCTGGCTACAGCTCGTTATCAAGGAATCTTTAAGTTTAATAAAGCTGGAGGTATTGAGTGGATTATATCGCCTCATGGGTATTGGAGAGATAAATACTTGAAATTATTATTGAATCCTCTTCATGCCGACGGGACTCCTATTACTGATCCTGAGGTGATAGCCGGAACGAAGAATTGTGATGATTTTGAATGGCCTTGGGGATGTCATACAGCTGTCCCATTACCTAATGGACACATTCTTTATTTCAATAATGGTTATGGGCGTAACTTCAAACTGGATTTTACAGACAGGAAAAATATTTATACTTGCGGCATAGAATATGAAGTGGATGAAGTGAACCGTACGGTTCGCCAAGTTTGGCAGTATGGAAAAGAGCGTGGTGCCGCGTATTTTACTCCGGCCCGTTCCGGGGTGCAATATTTGGAACAAACGGGTAACAGATTAATTTGTCCGGGAATGAGCAATGTGCTTAGCAATGGCAATCGTGGTGCACGTGTGACAGAAGTAGATCCTGAAACACAAGAGGTTGTGTTTGAGTTGGAATTGGAAGATGCGATTTACCAGCGGGTTTACCGTATGTCTCTTTATCCTGAGAACCAATAACAACACTGTATAGAATATGATTGATTTTTGATAAAATAGTATAATTCTAGATGCTTGGATAGCATTCTTTTACTGTAAAAGATGGATTGATAACAATGAAAAGAAAATAAGATATGAACGGATATTTCAAAAAACAAATAGAAGCATTGCGCCAACGCCATGAAGCGTTGTTGCAACGTCCTAATGAAATGCAGGAAGAAACGAACGGTGTCATCCGCCGTTATGTTTATCCGGTACTGACACGCCAGCATATTCCCCTGGAATGGCGTTATGACTTCAACCCTGCCACCAACCCTTGTTGTATGGAGCGTATCGGCTTTAATGCTACCATGAACAGTGGTGCCCTGAAATGGAACGGAAAGTATCTGATGGTGGTGCGTGTGGAGGGAGCAGACCGGAAGTCGTTCTTTGCCATAGCCGAAAGCCCTAACGGGGTGGACAATTTCCACTTTTGGAAACGTCCGCTGGTATTGCCCGATGTGGATCCGGCGGAAACCAATGTGTATGATATGCGTCTTACCGCTCACCAGGATGGATGGATTTATGGTATCTTTTGCAGCGAACGCCATGATGACAAGGCACCGGCGGGAGATCTGTCGGCGGCGGTGGCAAAGGCGGGAATCGTACGCACGCGCAATCTGGTGGACTGGGAACGGTTGCCCGACTTGAAAGCGGCGAGCCAACAGCGCAATGTGGTGTTGCATCCCGAATTTGTGAATGGGAAATATGCCCTCTACACCCGTCCGCAGGATGATTTTATTAATGCCGGAAATGGGGGAGGAATAGGATGGGCGTTGATAGACGACATCACCCGGGCGGAGGTGAAGGACGAAATGATAATAAACCACCGCTATTATCACACGATCAAAGAGGTGAAGAACGGAGAGGGACCGCACCCCATCCGCACCTCCCAAGGGTGGCTGCACCTGGCGCACGGAGTACGCGGATGTGCCGCCGGACTGCGCTATGTGCTCTATCTGTATATGACCGCAGCCGATGAACCGTGGCGCGTCATAGCTGAACCAGCCGGCTATCTGCTGGCTCCGCTGGCAGGGGAAAGGGTGGGCGATGTGTCCAATGTGCTTTTCTCGAACGGATGGATAGCCGATGACGACGGTACGGTATACATCTATTATGCCTCCAGCGACACGCGGATGCACGTGGCGGTCTCTACGGTGGATCGCTTGGTGGACTACTGTCTGCACACGCCTGCCGACGGATTGCGTTCCGCAGCTTCAGTGGCGGCGGTGAACGCGCTGATAGATCGCAACGAGGCATTTCTGAACGGGTAAAATAGAAGAAATATAAAGGCATTGATAAGATAAAGTCGTTTTTAATGCGGAATGGCTGTTTTTTAGGTGGAAAGAGAAGTGGATAATGCCATTTATTTTCTTGTCGAAAGGGAATAAATGGCTAATTTTGTAATTATAAACCCAAAATAGATATTGTATGAAAAAGATTGCTTTATGGGCTATGTGCATAGCCGTAATGGTGTTGTCGGGTTGCCGGAAGGCTCCGGAATGGAAAGCGGAACATGTGTTTGTCATCGGTTTGGACGGATGGGGCGCCTACAGTGTGGAAAAGGCGGATATGCCGAACGTGAAGGCGTTGATGGATGCCGGATGCTACACGTTGAAAAAACGCAGTGTACTTCCTTCATCCAGTGCTGTAAATTGGGCTTCCATGTTTATGGGGGCAGGTCCTGAACTGCACGGGTATACGGAGTGGGGATCAAGAACGCCCGAACTACCCTCGCGTGTGCTGAACGAGCATGGCATTTTCCCCACCGTGTTCAGCGAGTTGCGCAAGGCGGCCCCCGATGCCGAGATGGGCGTACTGTATGAATGGGATGGCATCAAGTATCTGGTAGATACGCTGGCTTTGAACCATCATGCGCAGGCACCCGACTATAACACGCATCCTACGGCTTTGTGTGACATGGCCTGTGAGTATATTATGCAGAAGAAACCGGTGTTGAGTGCTTTCTGTTTCGACAACCCTGACCACGTAGGGCACGGTGACGGACACGATACTCCGGCTTATTATGCCAAACTGAAAGAACTGGACGGCTATGTGGGCCGTATTGTGGATGCCATCAAGGAAGCGGGTATTTATGAAAACAGCATCATTATTGTCACCGCTGATCATGGGGGAATCAATAAGGGACATGGCGGAAAGACCATGGAGGAGATGGAAACGCCGTTCATTATCGCCGGAAAGAACATCAAGAAGGGGGGAGCTTTCGAAGAGAGCATGATGCAGTTTGACTGTGCGTCTACTATAGCATCTGTTTTCAATCTGGAGCAACCGCAGGTGTGGATAGGACGCCCCATGACACAGGTGTTTGAATAAAAGATGAAGCGGATACTATGAAATTGCATATCGTTGATATTCTGATTATTTGTGCTTATCTGATGGTTATTGTCGCCATCGGGTTGTTTTTGAAAAAGAAGGCGGCAAAGAATATGGATTCTTATTTTTTGGGCGGAAAGTCGTTGCCGTTTTATATGTTGGGGCTGTCGAATGCATCGGGCATGTTTGATATTACCGGCACCATGCTGATGGTGTATTGGGCTTTTGCTTATGGGTTCAAAAGTCTGTGGATTCCATGGTTGTGGCCCGTGTTCAATCAAATTTTCCTGATGGTCTATCTGTCGGTGTGGCTCCGCCGGAGCAATGTGCTGACGGGCGCCGAATGGATAAAGACCCGTTTCGGGCAGGGGCGGGGGGCTACGCTCTCGCATACTATTGTCATTGTCTTTGCTCTGCTCAGCGTGCTGGGCTTCTTGAGCTACGGGTTTATCGGAATCGGCAAGTTCATGGAGATCTTTTTTCCGTGGGAGGTAGTGTCGCAGTATGTGCCCTGGGATATTCCGATACAATATGTGCCTCATTTTTACGGCATTTTCTTTACGGCCATTGCTACCTTCTATGTGATGCTGGGCGGTATGCTCAGCATTGTGTGGACGGATGTGGTGCAGTTCCTCATCATGACGGTGGCGGGTGTGGTCATTGCCATTATCGGGATGAACATGGTGGCTCCTGAAATGATCCGGGAATTTGTGCCTGCAGGGTGGGAGTCGCCTTTCTTCGGCTGGACGCTGGACATTGACTGGAGTGAACGGATGAGTTTGCTGACGGAACGCATGGCGGACGAGCCTTACAGCCTGATGGGTGTCTTTGTGATGATGGCGTTGCTGAAAGGGATTTTTATGAGTATGGCGGGACCTGCTCCGAACTATGACATGCAGAAGATCCTGTCGTGCAAGTCACCCAAGGAGGCGGCGCTGATGAGCGGTTCGGTATCGGTCATTCTGCTGATTCCGCGTTATCTGATGATTATGGGGTTTGCGTTGCTGGCTATCTATTTCTTTAAAGTGGATGGAGGACTGGAACAGATGACGGCTGTCCACACGGATTTCGAAACAATTCTTCCTCACCTGATTACGAAGTATGTGCCGGTGGGGCTGGCGGGTTTGTTACTGGCAGGATTGCTGTCGGCATTCATGTCTACATTCGCTTCTACGGTGAATGCGGCACCGGCTTATGTGGTGAATGATATTTATCTGAAGTATATCAACCCAAGGGCTTCCGTCAGGACACAGATACGGGCGAGTTACCTCGTTTCGGTACTGGTGGTGGTTATCAGTACGGTGATGGGCTTTTTTCTGAAGGACATCAACGAGATTTTCCAGTGGATTGTGGGCGCGTTGTTCGGCGGATATATTGCCGCCAATGTGTTGAAGTGGCACTGGTGGCGGTTTAATGGTGAAGGGTATTTCTGGGGAATGACTTCGGGTGTGGTGGCTGCCATTGTGATGAAGTTCACGGTACCCGATTCGTTGGTACTTTATTTTTTCCCCGTGTTGTTCGGCATTTCGCTGGTGGGTTGTATCGTGGGTACGTACTCGGCACCTCCTGCTGACGAGGAGACACTGGTGAACTTCTATATCCGGGTATGTCCGTGGGGGTGGTGGAAACCGGTGGCGGCCAAGGCAGTAGCACGCTATCCGCAGGTGACGCGCAACCGCCATTTCAAGCGGGATATGTTCAATGTGGCGATTGGTATCGTGTGGCAGTGCTGTCTCACTATTGTGCCCATGTATCTGGTGGTGCGCGGTACGGGGGGACTCATTGCGTCGGTGTTGCTGCTGGTGGTGACCACCGTGGTGTTGAAATATACCTGGTACAGGCCGTTGTGCAGGGAAGAGAAGGAATATGATGAGTTGATGAAACGTATCGGAATGAACTGATAGACAAAAAAGGGTAAATGTGTCAAAACTAAAATGGCTACCCCGCAAAGTTACAGATCGTATTTATAACACTTAAAAAAGGGTCGTATCAAGCTCTGTATTGAGTAATGATACGGCCCTTTCTTTAGCCTTTTAGGATGTTCAAATGCCAGATTATAAGTTCGTATTTTCAAAAACAGAGTTTTGACATCCTCTTTTTGTCTGTCAATATCAACCGGAAGGTTTAGCTCACTTCGGGCGGCTCCAGTATGCGGCTGGCGTACTCATGTTGTAGCGGTAGCTCGACACCTTGTTTCATCAGTATTCTTCCGGAGAACATTTTGTTGTCCAGTGGCAGCGGACGGGCATCTTTTCCGGTTTAGTTCCGTGATGCGGTATTGCTTGTCGGCTTTCAGCCTGTCCATGCGGAAACGGGGAACAATCTGATTGCAATAATGCTGAATCTTGTAGGCAAGAACACGGCATGTTTTTTCTGTGGGGTGTAGAGCATCAGTGAGGAAACACCTTTATCATTGTAAGGTGAGATGAGACGGTATGATAAATTGTCCAGCTGTATCATCGGACGGATTTTCTTGTAGGTAATAATGGCTTCACGTTTTCGGGAACGGGCAACGGCAGGGAGGTGTTCGGAGTAGCTATCAGAATATCTTGTTCCTATACCCGGAGCGGAAAGGAAGAGAAGAGGCATAAGTTTGCCGGAAGTAGTTTTTTCATGGGATGGTATTTTTTTGAAGAATAATGATCTGTATGTTTGGAGTTATGCAAAAATGAAAGAAGTTTTTGGCATTTTATGATAGAATATTATTCATGTGGCACTATGTGCGCATTTTATGTAATTATGAGGTGCTTTGCCGCAATAAATATCAAGGAATCTTTTTATCTTTGCGAATATTGGTAATCAGTGCTTAAGTATAAAAAAAGGTTATGGAAAAGAGAGATAAAGAGGAAATGAGCCGCAGGAAGTTTCTGAAGATAGTAGGCGTCAGTGCGGCTGCATCGGCGGCAGCCCTGTATGGTTGTGCATCCGAAGGGAAACCGGCTTCATCCGAGGCTTCTGTGTTGGGCGAAGTGCCTGTGGATAAAATGACGTATCGCGTTTCCCCCAAAGGGGAGCGTGTCTCACTTTTAGGATATGGATGTATGCGCTGGCCGTTGAAACCTGCACCGGACAGCGATGGAAATGTGATAGATCAGGATGCGGTGAATGAACTGGTGGATTATGCTATCGCTCACGGAGTGAATTATTTCGATACATCTCCTGTTTATTGCCAAGGGTTTTCTGAAAGAGCCACCGGTGCGGCCTTGAAACGTTATCCCCGCGAAAAGCTCTTGATTGCGACAAAGATGTCCAATTTCCAAAACTATACTCGTGAGAATTCCATCAAGATGTACCATCAGTCGATGA
>UMLT01018269.1_pt1 | contig 16656 bp, 12 predicted proteins | sample 1966641 | NCBI WGS metagenome assembly UMLT01 (sample SAMEA4836208, study PRJEB28245) | human gut metagenome | biome: gut microbiome; material: fecal sample | place: Denmark | collected 2008 | reverse complement strand
TTTTTATTTGATAATCAAGATAAAATAAAAAAGATAAAGACAAATTTGAAATTTTTTTATATATTATCTCAAGAATTAGAATTGAACAAAATTAAAAATTTTGAATTAAAACAAAAATTAATTGAAATAAAATGCATATATACCAATGAAAAAGCAGGGCTTTTTATGCTTAATGCTCCTTGTATAAATCGAAATTGTTTATTTCCTAATAATGTTTTAGTTGAAAACATAAAACAAGTATTAATAAAACATGGTTGTAAAAAAAATAATAGAGAAGAGAATTTTAATCACGATTTAAATTTGGCAATATCTGGATATCTAAATAACTACATAATATTAACGAACGATGGAGCAAAAAATAAAAAAGGATTGTATAAGGCTTTAAAAGAACTTAATATTCAATGTTTATCCCATTCAGAATTTACAGAACAATTTTTATGAAAGATTTTTTTATCTAGCGTAATTTTACTAATTATTTCGTTGTACTTCCATTCAATTAGTTCTATTTTGTTTTCTTGACAAAGCTTACGCTTTTTTTCATCCATTTGCAATCTTTTTTGAAAACCTTCTTCTCCACCAAAAAGCTCAATAGCTTTATAATGTTGTTCACCTTGATATTCAATTGCTAGATTTAGACTTGGTATAAAAATATCTAAAGACTGTAACCCTAACCAGTCAGCTCGATATTGATAAATTGCATCAGGATAATGTTTATAAACTAATCTGAATAATTCTTGTTCAGATTTCCACTTAGATTGTATTATTTTATTTGCTATTAAAGTTTGTTTTATTTCTTTATAGTTTTTTGCATATTTATCTTTTAAGTACTTTTCAAGTGATACATTAGTAAAATCAATATTTTGTTTATTTTCTTGAATTATAAATTTTTTAATTGTTTCATACATTAAATCTTCCGAAACAAGACCCTCAAGAAATTCTTTAGGTAAGTTGTTATAATTCAAATCTAAGTTTAAATTAGCATAAATATTTTTTACGAGATTTTTATAACTTTCTTTTTGTTCTTTGGATAAAGAATGTTGAGCTATTGTATTTAATATTCTATATTGACCATTAATTCCTTTGAAATAATCCATAAATGGAATATTATAAACAGCAGAACCTCCACAAGTAGATATTTTTTGTTTGTTGTCATATAACCCACAACTAAAAACATTGATATTAGAAAAAGAGGTATAAATTCTATTTAAACAGTAATAAATAAATTCAATAGCTTCAATATTATTTTTGTTAATTTTAATTTTATAATTTATAGTATTTATGTCGTCTTCAAATTTATTTGACAATATTTCAATTTCAATATTATTAATTTTGCAATATTCCATTATTATGTAATAAGAATCACATTCTTTTCTGTAAAAATAAAAACACAAATTGTCATTTTCAAAGAAATCAAACTGAATTTCTTTTATTTTTTCAAAATTTAATCCATAATAATGTAAATTTGCATTATATTCTAAATCTTTGGCTATAAGTTGATTACTATCTTCTATTATCCAATTATATAGGCTCAATTTATGATTTTCTGATATTGTCTGGTAAAGACACTCACCATACTTATTAATATTTAAAATTTTGTGTAAATTATCAATTGTTAACAGTTTTTGAGTACCATGATATATATGCAACTGTTTAATATAACCTTTTTCTGTTTGTGGATTGATAAAATCAACTCTATTACTATTCAAAACTTCTTTTGCACTTATTATAAAAAAATAATAATTTTCAATTGAATCTTCTAAATCTAATAATAGTTCTTTAGTTTCAAGTTCTTCTAATGGTGTGGTTATAAAATATCCTTCTTCTTGCATTAAATCTTTTTTATAAACCCAGTAACCGCAATTTGAAACATTATTAATCACAACAGATTTTTTATTAGATAAAATTTTAAATGGACCATATAATAAATTACCAAAACTCAATCTTTCTTTTGGCTTGAAAATAACTTGATTTTTTATAACATTATTTGATAGTTCTCTTTTCTTTAGCGAATAAAAAATAATACATAAAAATATTAATGCTAATAAAATAATAGAACTCATAAAAATATAATATCAAAAAATCGTAAAATTATCTTATTTATATTTTATGTGTTAGATATTCGCCTAATTAAAGATAATATAATAAATTAACTTTGCAACTTTTCCCCAATAAGCAATGAAAAATCAAGGATATTTGGTAAGCAAATATTGGCAATCAATGGTCAATTATAAACCAGCTGGGCGTTTTAAAATTGGGGAACTTTCCCCACTCCAAAAGGCTTGAAATCTTTAATTAAAAGAGTTAGAATAAAAATACAAAAATTGATTGATTCAATTAATCAATTTTAAAATCTTGGAAATAATTCAAGATGAGCGACAATTAAATAGACGGGTTCGGATTTCCTCGTTCCTTTTAGTCAAACACAGTGTTAAAAATAGTCAAATCGACTGTTGAAATATACCGGCCACTTATCCAGACGATATCCTTTACTTAATAAAAACTCTTCTGTAAATAGTCTTGCGGCTCTGCCGTTACCATTAAGAAACGGATGTATCCTGATAACTTCTGAAAAAATATTTGCAGCATGTGTAAAGCAATCCATAGTATCGTAGTTTTTATTAATGTATTCATCCAGTTTTTTCAGGTCCTCGACCACATCTTTACTTGCAGAATAATCATTTACAACACTCTTCGGGTCTTTTGTTACGTGAAAGATTTGTCTTACGAGTTCGTCTGTTTCAGGCGTACGCAGCCTGCCGCCTATAAGCTCCTGCTCCGGAGTGTCTGCTAAAACTATTTTATGTAGTTTAACTAAATCCGCAACCTCTGGCTTGCGATTTTTTACAGATTCAATATAGTTGTATGCTTTAATCATGTTTTTTATTGATATTTCCTGCATGCTTCCTGTATTTGTACAGGTTCTGCTTATCCATAATTTATCAGCAAGCTCTTGGGGAATAGTTGCACCGCTTACAGCATCTTTATAAATCTCCTGTGAATGTTTTCCGGATTTTTTATACAAATCTGTAAACTCCTGCTTAAAAAGCATCTTCTCTATTGGATTTTTAGCACTCTTCCCTATTTCATCTAAAAACTTTTTATTCTCTGGCTCAAGGGCAATAAACAATCTGTACAGGCGTTTTTTTGTTGTACAAAATATTTCCTTATCAAACAACAATTCCAGAGCCGGCACAAGAGATTTTGCATCACTCCCATATTCAAAAACCTTATCAAGAACAGCATTTATAATTTCTGGAAATTCTACCTTCGGTTGGTGAGGCGCTTCAAGGATTTTTTCAAATACAGGTTTTATCTCTTCAAAATTCGCTGCATCAAGCCTTGATATTTCTTTTATCCTCTCCTGTTCACTATTTTTGTAATTAAGTGCAGCAGTAATCGTTTTTTCTTGATTAATTGTACCGGAATACACATCTATAAAATTATCATATCTATTGCAAAGCTCATTTGTATTCCAAAATCTTTCAATTCTTTCGTACAAAACTCTCAGCTGCTTTATATTTCTATCGAAACCTGCTATTTTTCCTGCAGAAATACATTTTGCAATAATTACATTTATGGACTTTTTCCACTTAAGTTTCTCATCTGCTGTAAGATTTTCAAGATGCTCCTTCTGCATTATAAAATCACATATTACAGGATATAAGCTGTCACAACCATGATATTTTGAAAAATCTGCGTTATCACCGTGAACAGGTTTATTAACCTTTGGTGTAACCGGATCAATAAGATTAATTTTCTTTGCTTTTGTATCAATTAATATATTATTCGGACTAATAATATCAAATTGAAAACCTGTTTTTTTGCAGAATTTTTTCATCTGCAAATATGCTTGTTTATATGACTTAACAGGAAAATCCTTTAATTTTTCATATATATTTAAAGCTTTGAGCGTTTCTTCACGTGTAACCTTAACATCTCTTAATGGATGAGAATCTGTAACTTGAATACGTTCGGCATATTTTTCAACCCCGAGGCTTTCTCCGGTTTTCTTTTTTACAATATCAATTTTCCCAGGAATACATAATACTACGCCTTCAAGAGTATTTAAATAGTCATTCTTCGGTTTTACAAATTCTCTATCTAAATCTTCTTTTTTAAAACAATTTTTATAAATTCTTATAACATAATCCTTTATACCTGCTAAGCCATACCCCTTCTTTGATAACCCCTCGCCTAACAAATTATTTTCATCACTGATTGATTTGAGTATCGTATCTTTCAGCGGAATTCCATTCATCTCTCTGTTATAAGCTTTCCAAAACGTATCATTTCTTCCCTGAAATTGCAAGTTTGTATATTGAGGATTAAATAAAATCTGCATGTCAATAACTCCTTGCTATATATGAAAAACTCTAAAAAAATTTTTTGCCACCAGTTAGCAAATTATTTCTTTTACGTTTTTTATCTAAAATAGATAAAAATGGAGTCCACGTTATGCACACCAAAGTTTCCGTTATATTACCAATTTATAATCAGGAAAAATATCTGGCAAAAGCTTTGACCTCGCTCCAGAACCAAACATTGAAAGAGGCAGAATTTATATGCGTAAATGACGGTTCTAAAGATAATTCCTTGACTATTTTGAATGATTATGCAGCAAAGGACAGTCGAGTAAAAATAATTAATCAAAAAAATCAGGGAGCAGGATGTGCAAGAAATAACGGTCTAAAAGCTGCTAAAGGCGAGTATATAGCGTTTTTAGACCCTGACGACTGGTTTGAACCTGATGCACTGGAAACATTGTACAATAAATCAAAACGCCAAAATTGCGACATGGTCGTATTTAATTTTAATAAAGTGGGAGAGAATGGAAACATATTGGGTCGTTATAATCTGCATGACAGGTTACAAAGATTTTACGACATAAAAGAAGATGAAAATTTTTACTGGCGTGATATTAAACCACGTATTTTAGGAGGAATGCATCCCGCCTCTTGGAATAAATTCTACAAACATGAGCTTATAAAAAAACACAGGCTGCATTTTGCCAATTGCAGCCTTGCAGAAGATAACGTTTTTGTCTTCGGAGCCTCACTGAATGCCGCTAAAATAGGGTATTCTGATAAATGCCTCTATAATTATCTTATTCGCCAAAACTCTGCAATCCGTTCAAAATCTGATAAAAACTTCTGTTTATTCAGATCAATTGACTGTGTAAAAAAACTAATTAACAATCTTGGTTTAGCAGAAGAGTTAAAAAATGAATTTGACGGCTATATACTGAGATTTGTTTCCTACCACATAAAACAAATTGTATCTGTAACAAAATTTAAGGAAATCTGCCAGAAAAAATTATCACCTCTTCAAAATCAAATGCTGAACGAGCGTTATAATGCTAATTCTAAACTTATGCCTATAATTGAAGCACTGCTTACAAAAAAAATAAAGACAGAGTTCCAGAAATTTATCTGAAACTCTTTTTATCGAAAGATCCTATTGAAAGGTTAATTATACCAGTTACGTATCCCCATACCGCATATTCCAAGCCAAATTAGCACTTTTGCTATATCAGCACCGGTGCTGAATAAATTAATTATTGCACCCAGAATTAATATCATCCAGGATAATCCAAATATAGCATCTCTATTCATACATAAAATCCTATTTTGCACTTTGAATAATTATTTATATTACTTATTTGTCTAAATGATTAGTTTTATTTTACATTAGTATAAGCAACAATGTCAATATGAATTATCAAGAATTAATTACGAATGGCATTAGGAGAATACGTTTCAAGCTTCATCTTACACAGGAACAATTTGCAGAAAAAATTGACATGAGCGTTCAAGGTTACCGTAATATTGAACATAACAGATACTTGCCAACAGCAGAAACAATAGATAAAGTTTGTCAGGTGTTTAATATTTCTCCTGTAGAGCTGCTTTTACCTGAGCCCCAAAGCGACCTTGAGGCAATCAGATATATTATTGACACCAAACTTAAAAATTGCCAGCTTGAAAAACTCATGCGTATTAACAATATGATTGATTTAATGTAAAATGTAAATCAAATGAAAACCTTCAAAACAATATTAATATATTTTTTATCTGCGTTCTTTATTTCAAGCTTATTACTGTACCTTGTTTTAATCTTTATAGTTCCTGAATATCTAGAAGATAACATCTGTTCTGTAACAGGTATATGCACAGAAACCGAAAATTTAAAAATAAAGATTACACCGGCTCTTGGGGTAAAATTAGACGCAGATATAGTTAAATCCGGCGCTTCAATTTATGTCGAAAAAATTCATGCGTCTGCTGATATAAAAAAATTAGCAGTTCAATCAATCAACGCTGACTATATTTTTATTGACGGAAATAAATTCGCACATAAAAACTCCTCCAACAGCTCATTTAATCTAAATAAAATTCCAGAAATAAATATTAAGCGTCTGGAATATATTTCAAAAAGTATAAACCTTAATATACAAGACATCTCTTATGACGGCCATTTGGCAAAATTTAAAGGAGAAGCAAAAACTAAGTTTCTACATAATAAATTTTTAGGCACTCTGGAAAACACAGGGTCGTCTGTCTTTGCGCAAAGCATAAAATTTGGTTCTGCACTTAGTATTACAGGAAAACTGACTGATAAAAAGGGAAATTATGATTTTCACGTTACCGGCCGGAATCTTCCAGTAAACCAGATTGAAAAAGCCCTGCTCGTTTACCAGAAATCACAGGATCCGGCAAAAAAATTCATAGAAAACTTTATTAACTATGGCGGCAGAATAGATGTTGATTTAAATTTTAAAAACTCGGGAGTATATGGAATATGTACAGCTAAAAAACTTAGTGCTAACGCTGTATGGTTTAATATTCCACTATATTTTGAGAAAGCCGTTTTTAACTTTAAGGGTAAAACTGTAACATCCGACGCAGATGGTCTTCTTGGAGGAGAGAAAGTAAATCATATACTAAACATTACGCACCTTGGAACATCTGAAAAAGAAGTATATGGTGAACTTAATACTACACTTCATGGAAATTTCAAATATATACCTGATTTAACTATTCTAAATTCTGCAGACGCAAAAATTGTTTATAAAATTAAACATAAGAAAATTGATGTTCTGTACCTGGTTAAACTAAAAGAAGAATCTGATTTGCTCTATAAAAAAGCCTATCTCGGTCTTAGAGATAAGCAAAGACGCTTCTTACTTAAAACCTATAAAGACGGAAATAAGCTCTACATAACGAATTATGATTATTCTCTAATACAAAATGACTCTATAAAAAATATACTTACCGGAAACGGCCTATTAATTAAACAAAATGATCATATGAAGCCTCAATTTTTGACTTGCAAAACAAATGGCTTTGCCCCCGTTTCTGTAACCGGTTCTTTCGGTGAATACGTCGACGGAGGCGAGTTTAACGGGGACTTGAAATATGACTTCGTAAAAAATCAAATATTCGGAAAATTTGAACTTATTAATACAAGGTTTAAAAACTTCTTTGTTAGCAGAGCAAAAATTATTTCAGAGAAAGAAAAAATATACATAAAAGCTGACGGAACATATGAAAGCGAAAATTTTTTCTGTGATATAGATGCAAGCAACAAATTCAGTAAAAATATCATAATTTATAAAATGAATATGTTTTTAAACGAATTGATTATACGTAAATCTCAAAATTTTAGTTCTGGACATACTGACATTGCATCAAAAATTAAGGACAACGATATTAATATAGAAAATTGGGAAGTAAGAATAGGTAAAATAAAAAAAGACAGGATAGTTATTAAAAATATCGAACTGAATGGGAGTTTAAAAGATAATACTTTCAGGTTTTCAATGCCTGAGTTAAAGTTTGCAAACGGTACTTTAACTGCATCAGGCAGATATAATTTTGCAGACGCATCTTCTTGCATTGATTTTGCAGCTAAAAACATCGACTCCAATACAGCTGCAGATATGTTATTTAATCTTCCAGAGCAGGTAAGTGGTACTGCTGATGCTATATTACATCTTAATACAGCTAAAAATTTACAAGAGATTAAAGCTTGTGCATGTTTTCAGATTAAAGAAGGATTTTTGCCACAGCTCGGAAGTACTGAATTTATGTTAAAAAATTCAAAAAAGATAAAAATAGCAGATTTAACAAATGCAGATTTGACGAGTAAAAAAGCACTCCAATCCAATATTAAAGGTTCTTTCTATGTAGATAATTCAAAGCTCAAAGATATTAATCTCACGTCACAGCAAAAATTTCTATCATTATTTATCGAAGGCGATTACGATATTGAACAACAATTTGCAGATTTAAGCTTGTACGGCAAATATAATAAAGAAGCTCCTAAGGGTATAAAAATATTATTTATACCGCTTAACTGGATATTAAATATTGTTTTCCGTCCGGAAAGCACAATGGATTTATACAAAGATAAACTTGATAAAATTCCATCAATAGAATCTGATGCTTCTAAAAATGCTTATTTTAGAGTAAAACTTTCAGGCGATTTGAATAACGGAAATATTGATGTTGAACTCAAAGGTATTAAATAGGTTTGCAAAAAAAGTGTGCTTAAAATAAAATTAGTATGAGGGTCGTAATTTGGAACATTATACTAAAACACTTCCATATGAGCTGGAATTAACATCAAGAGTGCTCCATGAAGCAACAAGATGTTTTTTTGAACTGCAAAAATTTCCAATCTCTCAGGAAGAATTTATTATTCTGGACTGCCTCTACATTAACCCTAATATAATACAAATGGAAATTGCCAAATTGATTTTAAAAGGCCGAGCACACACAGGAAAATTCCTTAAATCTCTTGAAGAAAAAAAACTTATTACAAGAACACCTGTAAAACAGGGGTCTAAAATTGTAATGCAAATTAAAATTACTGATAAAGGGCTGAAAACCTACAGAAAAATAGCTAATGCTCTTGATGAGCATATAAAAGATGCCAGTGCAGGTTTAAAAATAAGGATAAATGATGTAATTTCTGCACTCCAAACAATTCGTGAAGATGCTGTCACTAAATTCAATATTAAATTTGAATAAATAAAAAACTTGCAAATTCACAAAATATATGCTTTAATAACGTGTAGAAAAATCTACGCGTTGACGGAGGTACTATGTCGGAAGAAGCATTAAATGGACACGAGGAGTGGAGTTTCAAGTTAAATCCGTGGATTACAATGGTACCTCTTATGCTATCCATATTTATGTATGCGCTGGATGAAACGATTTCGAACGTAGCGCTTCCTTATATGGCAGGAACATTTTCAGTAAGCCATAATGAATCAACCTGGATTATTACGAGTTATCTTGTAGCAAGCGGCATTGCAATTCCGGCAGTTGACTTTTTCAGCAAACTCATCGGTCGAAAACAGTATTTTATGCTGAGTATAGTTGTATTTACGATTGCGTCAATTTTCTGCGGAATATCAAATTCCATGACAATGATGCTGTTTTCAAGAATTCTGCAGGGCGTTGGAGGCGGCGGTATTATGCCGATTGCACAGGCAATGATTTTTGAAATATTTCCGAAAGAAAAACTTTCTGCCGCAATGGCAATTTTCGGGCTCGGGGTAATTATGGCGCCGATTATGGGGCCTGCTGTCGGCGGATGGCTTACAGAAAATTTCTCTTGGCCGTTTATTTATTTTATTAACATACCTTTTGGTATAATTGCACTTATTCTGTCGCATAAATTCATTGAAGAGCCGCCATATTCAAAAAAACAAAAAAATGTTACTATGGACATAAGCGGATTTGTTTTCCTTGCTCTCTGGCTTTTGACTTTGCAGGTTGTGCTGGATAAAGGAAACGATGCAGACTGGTTTAATGCAACATGGATTTGCCAGTTATCAGCAGTTTCTTTATTCTCTTTTTTGACATTTGTTTATATTCAGATAAAAAAAAGCAAAACGCACACCGGCTTGATAGACCTTTCTGTGCTAAAAAACCACAATTTTCTTATTGGCACAATGGGTCAAATCGTCTTGATGGGAGTCATGATGTCATCGGCTTCAATATTGCCGTCTATGCTGCAATCTTTGCTCGGGTATACATCATTCTTAAGCGGAATATCAATGGTACCGCGCGGTGCAGGATGCTTCCTAGCATCTATACTTTGCGGTATATTTGTTTCAAAGGTTGGTATTAAACCGGTTGTAACGGTTGGTTTAATAGTCCTTGCCTCCGCAGGGCTCCTGTTTGGAGAAATCAACACGTCTATATCACTTGTAGATATTGCTTTTCCAAACTTCGTATTTGGTCTGGGGATGATTATGGCAATGGTGCCGCTTGCAAATATTTCTTGCGCGACGCTTCCGAATGAGGCACAGACAAACGCATCCGGGGTACAGAACCTGTTGAAAAATATCGGTGCTGCCATCGGAACATCAATTGCAACAACAATGATTACAAGATTTTCTCAAATGCACCAACATATGATGATTAAATCTTTGACTGAAACAAATAGTGTTTATGCAGAGAGATTAAACTCAATGATTTCTTCATTTATAACTCAGGTCGATCTTCCGACAGCAACACATATGGCTCAGGCTCAGATACATAATATACTTAGACAGCAGGCAACGTTATGGGGTTATGTCGAAACCTTTAGATACTTTGCTGTCGCAGTAATCCTGATTTTGCCGTTTGTCTGCTTCCTGCACGATAGCGTAAAGGCAGAAAAAAAGCAAAAACAAGCATAAAATAAAAAGAGTATATTTATGGTGGGCGTGAAGTAGCAATGTTCGAACTTTTTGAAATGTATTAAAAGTTTTTTAATTCTAGAAAATAAAATTAATGCTGAATAAACAATTGCCATCGATATAAAATAACTATTTTAGCAGAAGCAAAAGGAATTAAGAGCCCTCCGCAGATTATTGGTAAGTGTATTGTTAAAGATTTTTTTAACTATCTGGAAATAATAATTAAATTTTGATATGCATACTAACTTTTGTAATTATATGGTTATTTTTTTTTCACTAGTTAATAATTCATGTTTTCTATTTGAAGATTCTATACCAAAAAATTCAATTAAAAAATCGCTAAAACCTACAACAATATGCATTAAATTGTGATTTAAATACAATATTTCATTTATCTTACCATTTTTGGCATAATAAGCCGAAAGTGCAATTCCTGTTGGACAGAATTCTTGATGAGATTGGTTTATTAAGCAACTATGCTTATATGCATTATGTAAATCATTAATAGCTTTAAGTATTAATTCATATTTGCAATAATTTAATTCAGTTTTTATATCTAATTTCAATTGTGTTGAAATTTTCTCTCCAATACAATATTTCTTATTGGTCAATAATTCTCCAAGCGAACTAATACATATTTCATTATATTGCCGGACATTATTTGAATCATAGTACAAACAAAGTACCATAATTAAATCATCTATCACTCGTTTCATTATATGAACAATCTGTTCTTTTTTTGTATTTATTGCAAAGATGTTAATTGTCACATCTGAATTTGTCATTAATTTATTATGAATTTGATAATTTTCTTCAATAAGTTTGTTTAAATATTCTATTGTGGCAAATAATTCTAATGCTAGTGTGAAAATGTTTATAAGTCCAAAGGAGGTTTGATATTTTTGCAATTTTAAAAATATTGGAGAAACAATATTTGGCCTGCTAATTAACCTATTGTCAATATGATAACCTTTATAGTTTCCTCTAAAACCCGAATCAAAATTATATTGTATTATATGTATATCAGCCATTATACAATTATTTTAATATAAAAAAAAGCTTTATTTGTTTTAAAATATTTTTCTTATTAACAGTTAAAGAGACTCGAACTTTTGAAATCGATACCATAAAAAACATTTGACAACTTTTAAAATTTAATTGGCTGAAATGCAGATTGGAAGTTGTAAAGTCACTAAAAAAGAGCCTTTTTCGGCTCTTTTTAAAAATGGTGGGCGTTAGAAGACTCGAACTTCTGACCCTCTCCTTGTAAGGGAGACGCTCTACCAACTGAGCTAAACGCCCATATACCGGCTGTCAACATAGATTATATTAAAACAAAAAAGATTTAATGTCAAATACTTTGTTTTAATAATCTAATTAGCGTATTTAAAAACCTCTTCAAATTATATACAATACTAGAAAAAGAAAGGAGTTTTGAACTATGGAAATCAAAGTTGTTCAAGATGCAAAAAGTATTGAAGCCGATATCCTTGTTGTTAACAAGTTTGAAGACGAAAATACATCTAATGAGCTTGCCAACAAGTACGCAGTTGAGCAGGATAATTTTAAAGGTAAATTTGGAGAAACCTACCTTTTACCTACTTATGGAAAGGAAATCTACAGAAAAGTCCTCGTGCTTGGTCTCGGTAAAAAATCTGAATTTAACCCTAATAAAATGAGAGAAGCTATAGCAAAAGCAGTTAAAAAAGCAATGCAGATGGAAGCAAAAAAAGTCGCGTTCTCTCTCGATGGAATTGAATTTGATTACTCAGAACAATTCACAATGGGTGCTTTTATTGCCGATTACGCATTTGATAAATACAAATCAGAAAAGAAAGATAATAAAGTACAGGAAGTTTATGTACAGGCTAATGCAGACATTGTTAAAAAAGCTGAAAAAATCGCTTCTGCTATGGCTTTCGCCAGAAACCTTGCAAACGAACCAGCTCAATTTGCAACGCCGACAGAACTTGCAAATATAGCATGTGATTTCGGTTTGGATACAGTTGTGTACAACAGAGAAGAATGTGAAAAATTAGGTATGGGAGCTTTCCTCGCAGTTGCTAAAGGAAGTTCGCAAGAGCCAAAATTTATCCACATGAAATATCAGGTAGACAACCCGAAAAAGAAAATTGCTATAATCGGTAAAGGTATTACTTTTGATAGCGGCGGACTTGACATAAAGCCTGCATCATCTATGCTTTCAATGAAAGACGATATGTCAGCTGCTGCCTGCGTACTCGGGGTAATGAGTATTATAAGAGAATTCCACCCGCAGGTCGAAGTTCACGGCATTATCGCAGCGTGTGAAAACATGCCTGGCTGCAGCGCTTATAAACCGGGTGATATCTTAACAGCAAAAAATGGCAAAACAATTGAAGTTGATAATACAGACGCAGAAGGAAGATTAACTCTTGCTGATGCACTCTGCTACGCCTGCGAATTAGGTGTTGATGAAGTTATCGACCTTGCAACACTCACAGGAGCCTGCATGGTTGCACTGGGCACAAATGCAGCAGGTATTATGGGCAACGACGATACACTTGTGAAAAACCTTATAAATACTGCTGAGCGAAACGGCGAAAGATACTGGGAACTTCCTTTATGGGATGAATACTTTGACAGCTTGAAAAGCGATATTGCAGATATGAAGAATACCGGCTCACGCTGGGGCGGCGCTTCTACTGCAGGAGTTTTCCTCAAAAAATTCGTTAAAGATGTAAAATGGGCTCACATTGATATTGCGGGAGTTGCTTTCTTAGATAAACCTCAAAAAGAATTTATCAAAGGCGCAACCGGCGCAGGTGTAAGAACCTTAATTAATTACATACTAGAGGTATAAAATAAAGGTGGCGGGATGCAAAGCATCCCGCCCTTCTTCTTAATCTATATCTCTTCTGTATCAACAAATGTTATTTTATACCCCAGAATATCTGCTATAAGTAAAACTTCGTTATATGTTATGCTTCCTCTAATAAGTTTATTTGAAAGATTATTTGAACTATAGTTCTTCCCCATTTTCTCTGATAACCGCAGACAAAGCTCTTTCATTTTAATATTTTTCGCTGCTAATAACGATTTTATTTGTTCTCTTGCCTTCATATTCATATTAATAATTATACTAATCCGTGAAAATGTTGACAAATAAGTGTACAACGAATATAATAAAAACACTTATTAGTGATTTTATACTCTAATTAGTGTGCACACATTTTACATTTATTAACAATAGGAATGTCTATGAGAAAAAAACTATTTTATGAATTTATTGGAGCGAAAATCAAACAAAAAAGAGAGGAAAAAGGTTTAACTATTGATGAATTATCACTCAAGACGGGAATAAGAAAGATATATTTGCAAAAAATAGAGGAGGGCAAAGCTTCTAGATTTAGTACAACAAAACTTTTTATGATAGCTGAGGCATTGGAAACACATGCCAGTATGCTGGTGATAGGCTGGGAAGAGTTTTTAAATTCTTCAACCCAATAGTTACACTTCGAGGGTGACCAGTAGCTCCAATGTAGGCTTGTAATTTGGCTCATGTCACCCGACAAAAGGGTCTTTTCTTTTTGCTTACTTTTTCTTTTTAGCAAAGAAAAAGTAAGCTATCCGGCGCCGAATAAATCACCGTCAAAATTCAGGCCTTTTGCTTCTTTAAGAAGCGGATAATCATCAATATTATTATTCTTAACAAAATCAATTGCTTCTGCTCTTGCGAGTTCAAGAATTTTCGCATCATTCACAATATCCGCAATAATCATATCCGGAAGTCCGCTCTGGCGCGTTCCTAGAAATTCTCCGGGGCCTCTTAACTGCAAATCTTTTTCCGCAATAACAAACCCGTCATTTGTCTGAGTCATTATATCGAGCCTTGCACGTGTTTCTTGAGATTTCGTGGAAGATGATAACACACAGTAAGACTGCAAATCACTCCTCCCGACACGCCCTCTTAACTGATGAAGCTGTGAAAGTCCGAACCTTTCCGCATTCTCAATCACAATGACTGTAGCATTTGGAACATCTACCCCGACTTCGACAACAGTTGTAGACACAAGAATATCATATTCTTTGTTCTTGAACTTATTCATAACTTCATCTTTTTCATCGTTTTTAAGCTTTCCGTGCAAGAGCCCGATTTTATATTCCGGAAAAACTTCATTCTGCCACTTTTCTTTTTCTATGGTCGCAGCTTTTGCCGAAAGAGTTTCACTTTCCTCAATAAGGGGATAAACTATATATGCCTGACGTCCGGACTCGACTTCTCTACGTATCAAGCTTGCAATCTGCCTTCTTGAATTTGTCATTGTCGTAAGTATAGGTTTTCTACCGCTCGGAAGCTCATCAATAATAGTCAAATCTAAATCACCATTCATGGTAATCGCAAGTGTTCTCGGGATTGGCGTTGCTGTCATAGTAAGGATTTGCGGATTTTGAGATTTTTTGCGCAGTGCAAGCCTCTGCTTAACACCAAATCTGTGCTGTTCGTCGATTACTACAGCACCAAGGTTAGCGAAATCAACAGTATCCTGAATAAGTGCGTGTGTACCTACTGCAATATTTGCCTGACCATTCCGGAGATTTGTTTCCGAAACAGTACGCTGTTTTTTGCTTATACTTCCAATAAGCAGTTCAACGCTTAAACCGAGAGGTGTAAGCCATTTAACAAGGTTATTATAGTGCTGCTGTGCAAGGATTTCCGTAGGCGCCATAATTGCAGCCTGATATCCGTTTTCTATTGCTGCAAGAAGCATAATACATGCAACTACGGTTTTTCCGCTTCCTACATCACCTTGAAGCAGTCTTTGCATTGGCTTTGTCGAATTTAAATCATTTAAAATCTCATTCACAGCTCTTTTTTGAGCTCCTGTTAATTCAAACGGCAAACTGTTGATGAAACGCATTACAAGTCCGTCTTTTTTTATTTCTAGAGGAATTGAAGAAATACTTTTATTGTTCTCTTCTCTTAAAAGTGCAAGTTTAAGCTGAATTAGAAATAATTCTTCAAATACAAGCGAGTAACGCGCGTTATGCAAAGAATCATTATCCTTTGGAAAGTGCATCTGTTCGACTGCTTCGCGTTTTTCCATAAGATTATATTTTTCTATAACCTTTCGCGGCAGAACAGTTTCTATATCGTTTTTAAACAGCTGTATGGTATTAAAAATAGCTCTTCTCAAAGTTTTTATATTAAGATTTTCACTCAAGGAGTAAATCGGAACTATACGCGCTAAATTAATATTGGATTCACCAAGAATTTCATCCTCCATAATTGAATAAACAGGTTTATCAAGGGTAGGCATTCCGTCATAAGAATTTATTTTTACGGTACCGGAAACCATAATTCCAGCTCCTTTAGGGAATTGCTGTTTCATTCTCTCAAGCGTAAATTTATTGGATTTTGAAGCAAAGAAATTAAGGCTCATACTTCCAGACCCGTCATTTATACGAACCTTAACAACTCCAAGATTATTTTTTGTAGTAAATGCTTCCACAGAACGGATATTTCCAAACACAGTTGTAGTTTCACCCGGCTCTAAATCCCTTATCCTTGTTCTGGTTGAGTAATCAACATGTTTGCGCGGGAAATAATAAAGCAGATCACCTACCGTATAAATCCCGAGTTTATTCAAAACATAGGCTATCTTTGGTCCTATGCCCTTCAAATACATAACATCTGATTTTAAGCTAAGATTTGAGTGCGCCTTTTTTGGCTGTGTTTCGCCTGTTTCAGCCTTAATTACACTGACAAGTCTCTCCAAGGATTTTTTTCTCTGAGGTAAAGTATCCATTTGATACCGCTCAAAATGTTCTAAAAGCACCTGCCACTTTGGGTTTTTAGACTTTTTAATTTCTTTACGCAATTCAGAACAGATGAACGATGAAAAACTCCTCGTACGCCCGTTAATATTGATATATTTATACTTAACCTCAATTTCGACGGCTTTCTTAATCTGCTCAAGATT
>UMLT01056736.1_pt1 | contig 16787 bp, 13 predicted proteins | sample 1966641 | NCBI WGS metagenome assembly UMLT01 (sample SAMEA4836208, study PRJEB28245) | human gut metagenome | biome: gut microbiome; material: fecal sample | place: Denmark | collected 2008 | reverse complement strand
TTTATATTATAAATATTTTTAAAAGTAAATATTTTATAGATAAACGTGTTATTTCTACGACAAACGTAAAAATACTTGATTTATTATTATTTCTAAAACAGAAAACATACTTTATCAAGACAAAGACATTACTATTGTTGAAGTCAATAGCACCAATGGTTCTCCAGAAAAAGGAATCAATTCTAAAACTATGACATATGGTTCTACTTAGGTTAACTCAAGTGATTCTGGAAGTTTTTCTATAAATACTGAAAAGAGTGGTACAATAGGAATTACAATTACAACCAAAAACAGAGTCCTTTTTACAGAACCCTGCTTTTAGACCTTTAATCAAAGGATTTTACCACTGAACCTTGAACTAATTGAAATCAATCTTCTTTTATACTAGCCTAATACTCCTCCATTTCCTTCTTATAGAAGTCACTATTATAGTATTCATTCCAACAATTCGAAGTAAATGTTCCAATTTCAACATATTCTTCATCTGTTAACGGCATCTTGGTGTAGCCTTCCCATTTATAGCCTTCATACCACTTTCCATCAACTTTGGCAAAAATGCTATAGGACTCATCATAAGACCAATGAAAAGAACCAACAATAATATTTTCGATGTCATCAACTTGTGTCCATTCTTTGACATAGCTGATAATTTTACTTTCCATGTCCTTATTGGTCATGATATGGCTTTCACACCATTCTACTGTACCAATTTGAACCTCAGAGCCATGTTGAAGCTCCTCATCTGTTCTCAGCACGACGTATTCAAAGTTATTTTCTTTCTTTTTGCACTCCTCCTTTAGCCGTTCATAGAGTTCCTCAGTCAAACTATCACCTGCACTAACAGTAATGTAATAACTATAACATTCCTCATTAGTTGCATAAAATCCTCTAAGTTCATATGATGTATCTTCATATTTACCATTAAAAAAATATTCAGCAACTACAACATCTGCATTTGCATTATCATTTATGAATTGCTTAAGACATTGCCTTATTTCTTCATTACTTCCTAACTCCTCTTCTGAAAATGTATAAGTTACCAAATTTTGATCTTCATAGTCCCCCAAGCTATATCCAGAAGAGCCAATTTCAACTATGACATTACACTCCTGGCTGTGAACAATATCCTCCTTCTTGCCACATGCTACAAGCATGCTAGTCATCATCATCAAAGCAATAGCAATGAAAACAGATGCCAAACGCTTGTAGAAATTGTTAACGGTCACAATGTTAGTACTAAACATGTCGCACACTCCTATTCTTGGTTCGTTGTTTTTTTCACCTGTAATTAGGTGAGCATTCATATATAAGGTTTTACCTCATACCACATATTATAGCATATCAAGTATAATTATGTCAATTTTATATTTCTTATGTTTACTCAAATTTCTTTCCAACTTCTAGAGTATTTCCTCTTAGAAAATCCCCAATATTCATTTTTTTGGCATTTTCAGCCTGAATTTCAAGAACTTTAATTATACCATCTTTAGCTTTTATATATAATCCATCCTTACTATCTGATTTTATAATTGTGCCATTATCTTGACTTTCATATTCTGGTTGACTTAGTAATATTTCAACTTTCCAGAACTTGAATTTTTTTCCATCTAAAAATGAATATGTTCCCATTATAGGATTTAATCCTCTAACTAGATTTTTTATTTCTAATGCAGATTTATTTTGCCAATCGATTTTTGACATTTCTTTATCAAGCATTGGTGCAAGAGTAAAATCATCACTTTGTGGAATTCTTGGAGCTGTTCCATTTTCAATTTGTTTTAATGTCTCAACTAATAAATTTGCTCCTATTTTTGAAAGTCTATTCCATAACTCTCCTGTTGTTTCATCTTCACCAATTTCTACCTTTTCCGTTAATATCATGTCACCTGTATCCATACCAATATCCATATACATTGTAGTAACACCTGTTTCTTTATCTCCATTAAGTACTGACCATTGAATTGGTGCTGCACCTCTATATTTAGGAAGAAGTGATGCATGAACATTTATACAACCATATTGAGGTATATCTAATATTTCTTTTGGCAATATTTTTCCATATGCAACAACACATATTATATCAGGATTTAAAGATTTTATTTCATTTATAAATTCTTCATTTTTCTTTACTTTTTCTGGCTGAAATACTGGTAAATTCTTTTCAATAGCAAACTCTTTAACAGGTGTTGCAATCATTTTCATTCCTCTTCCTTTTGGCTTGTCTACATTTGTAACAACTGCTAAAATGTCATGTCCAGCATTATATATTGCTTCTAATGAATCTCTTGCAAAATCTGGAGTTCCCATAAAAACTATTTTCATTTTTATCACATTCCTTCCTATTATTTTGATATTTCTTTTGCTAAATCAGCATAATTTTCAATTGTTAAATTTTCAGCCCTAACATTTTCATTTAAACCTAGTTTATTCAAAATCTTTATTCCTTCTTGTTTGCTTATAAAAACTTGTGCATTTGTCAAAGCATTTAATAATGTTTTTCTTCTTTGCATAAAAGCACTTTTTATTATCATAAACATTACCTTTGGATTTTCTGCTTTAACAACAGGTTCTTTTCTTATTTTCATTTTTATAACTTCTGATGTCACTTCTGGCTCAGGTATAAATGAACTATTAGGCACTTCCATAATTTTTTCTGAATCACAATAATAATATATTGTATATGTTATTGCTCCTGTATTTTTTCCACTTGGAATTTCTAGTAACCTATCTGCAACTTCTTTTTGAATCATTACTGTTATACTTTCTATATCTAGTTTTTCTTCTAATAATTTCATTATAATTGGAGTTGTAATATAATATGGCAAATTAGCTACTATCTTTACATTTTTGATTTTTTCATTTTCTTTATTTTCTTTAATTATTTTATTAAGATCAACTTTTAAGACATCATCATTTATAATTTCAAAATTAGAATATTTTTCAAATCTATCTTCTAATATTTCTATCATTTTTCTATCTAATTCTATACATAATACTTTTCCTGCTTTTTCTAATAAATACTTTGTTAATGTTCCAAGTCCTGGTCCTATTTCTATTACCATATCGTCTTGAGAAATTTCACTACTATTAACAATATTTTCAACAACTTCATTATTTATCAAAAAGTTTTGCCCTAAATCTTTATTAGCTCTAATACCATACTTTTTCATTATATTTCTTGTTTCTTCAACTAAATTTGCCATTATAAAAAAATCCTCCTTAAAGATATAGAAAGGCTAAAAATTAAACTTTTCAGCCTTATGATTCTACATTTGAAACTACGCATGTTCCATTTGCATATTTTAATGTTATATTTTGTTTTAATGTTATAAAATTGTTCATATTTTGTTTTTCAATTTCATATGTTGTTTCATTACCTTTTATGCTTTTTTCTGTTATCTGATTAATCATATAATCACTTTGTTTTCCTGTTACATCTTTCATATATAAGACACCATTATAATTTATAAATTCACTAAATTCACTTTTCAATACATCTGTTGTCATATATTTTGTCATTGCATCTTCAAAATCAGAATATTTAATTCCTGTAAATGTATATTCTGAATATTCCTCTGGCAATTGTTCTTCTGGTTCTTCGACAGTTTTTGAAAGATTTAAACTACTCAATAGATATTTTGTTCCTCCTGTCTTTAAATTAACATATTTATCATAATTATAAATTGTTTTCTGAGCTAAATCTTCTGGAATTCTTTCCGCAAATTTTATTGTCATAACAGTTCTCATTGCTTCATTATAATATTGTTCATATAAACTTTTTTCTCCTGTAATTTCAATTGCATACATATATCCATCTTTCATTATTGCTAGAATTTTTGCTTTTTGCTCTTTGTTTTCAGCATCAAACTGTCTCCACTGAACATCATCAATTAATTGTATTTTTGTATATTCTATATTTGAATATACAGAATGTTCTAACATTTGTGTTTTTAATTCATCATTTGTCATACTACTTTTTTCAAGATAAACATTTATTCTAATATCATCTGTAGTTCCATCTTCATTTTGTTTTATAGGTCCTTGTATATAAAATATTATTGAACCATTTTGTTTTTCTACAACTTTCCATGAATCTGATAATTTTCCTATATTTAAACTTATTACATTATTTGAATATATTTTTTCTTCTGTTTGTTCTTCTGTTATATTTTCAGTCGAATTAATATTTTCATTTTGATTATTTTCAGCTTTTGTTTTTTCTTTAGAAAAGTTTTTAAAAGCAAATATAATGCAACATATTCCAATAATGATTAAAAGTAAAGTTCCAAAATTTATTTCAAATGCTTTTTTCTTCTTTCCCATTTTACTTTTCCCTTCTACATTTTATCTGGCATTTGTATTCCTAATAAATTTGCACCAGTTTTTAATACTTTACCAGTTGCATATGTTAAAAATACTCTTGTATTTTGTATATCTTTATTATCTGTAATAATTTTATTTTCATTATAAAAATTACTATATGCTTTTGCAACATCTATCAAATATCTTGATAATATTGATGGTTCATTCTTTTCTGTTACTTGTATTAAAATGTTTTCAAAATTATATATTAATTTTAATATCTTACTTGAATATTCATCTAACAAATATTTTGCATTAACATCTTCAATTTTTGGAACTCCTCCTGCTTTTTCAATAACACTTTTTGTTCTTACATAAGTATATTGAATATATGGTCCTGTTTCTCCTTGGAAGTTTAATACTTTGTCCCAATTAAATATTTCATCTTTTACTCTACTATTTGCTAAGTCATTAAACACAACTGCACCAATTCCTACTTTTTTTGCTATATCGTCCTTATTTTCTAAATCAGGATTTTTTTCTTCTATAACTTTCTTTGCTCTTTCTATTGCTTCATTTAATAAATCTTCAAGTTTTACTACATTTCCTTCTCTTGTTGACATTTTTCCTGTTTCAAGTAATACCATTCCATAAGATACATGTTCTAATCCTTTGATATATTTTTCATCAAGTCCTAATAATTTAGCTACTTCAAATATTTGTCTGAAATGTAAAACTTGTTCATATGATGTTACATATAATGCTTTATCATAATCATATGTACGTGCTCTATAAAGTATTGCTGCTAAGTCTCTTGTTGCATATGTTGATGAACCATTTGATTTTTCAATTAGACATGGCGCCATTCCGTAATCTTCTAAATCAATTATTCTGGCTCCTTGTGATTCTACTAATTTTCCACTTTTCTCTAATAAGTCGATAACCTCACCCATTTTATCTGTATAAAATGATTCTCCATTCCAAGAATCAAATTTTGTTCCAAGTATATCATAAACTTTTTGGAATTCTCTTAAACTTAAATCTTTAAATTTAGTCCATAATTCAACACACTCAGGATCTCCATCTTCTAATTTTTTAAAATTATCTCTACATGCTTCTAAAACACTTTCATCTTCTTTGCATAAATTTGAAATTCTAACATATATTTCTGTTAATTTTTCGATAGGGTTTTCATCAAGATTATATTCTGTTCCCCATCTTTTATATCCTTCTATTAGTTTTCCAAATTGTGTTCCATAATCTCCTAAATGGTTTATTCCTGTAACATTATATCCTAAATATTTATAAATATTATATAATGCTGAACCTATTACTGTTGTTCTTAAATGCCCTATATGAAATGTTTTTGCGATATTAGGTGATGAATAATCTATTACTATGTTTTTACCATTTCCAATTTTTGATTTTCCATATTCTTCATTTTCATCAACTTCTTGAAGAATCTCTTTGGCAAGTGTTTCCTTATTTACAAAAAAGTTAAGATATCCTCCAACAACTTCTATCTTTTCTACATATTTTTCTGATATGTTTACATTTGCTTTTATATCATCTGCAATTACATTTGGTGATTTTCTTAGTGTTTTTGCAAGTTTGAAACAAGGAAATGCATAATCTCCATTTCCTTGTTCTTTTGGAACTTCTATAAATCCTTTAATTTCATTAACTTCTATTTTTGTTATTTGTGCAATTGATTCTGCTATTATTTGTTTAAAATCTATCATAATTCTTAATATTCCTTTCAATATTGCATTTATTTTTTAAGAACTTCTGTCCCATCTTTCGTATCTTTTACTATATATCCTTTTTCTGCTATTAGATCTCTTAATCTATCTGATTCACTCCAATTTTTATCACTTCTAGCTTGTTTTCTTTCTTCTACTAAATCTAAAATTTCTTGTGGTATTTTTGTTTCTTGTACTTCATCAATTTTTATTCCTAGTACTGTATCAAACTTTTTAAGTAATTGTGCTATTTTAGGTGATTTTTCAGGATATTTAACTGCTTCCCATACAACACTTAATGCAAGTGGCATATTCATATCATCATTTATTGCTTGATGAAATCTGTTTTCCATATCTGCAATTATTTCATCAGATATATCTGAATTTCCATTTAAGTGTTTTTGATATCCTTCTCTTAAACGAATAAGAGATGTATTTGCTGATTCAATTCCTTCCCATGTAAAGTTTAATTTTCCTCTATAATGACATGAATAATTAAACAATCTATATGCAAGTGGACTATATCCTCTAGCAATTATATCATCTATTAAATATGTGTTTCCAAGACTCTTTGACATTTTTCCACCATTTATTAATAGATATTCTCCATGTATCCAATAATGTGCTGGATTTTTGCCACAAGCTCCTTTATTTTGTGCAATTTCGTTTTCATGGTGTGTTGGTACTAAATCAATTCCACCTGTATGTATATCAAATTCCTCTCCAAGATATTTTGTGCTCATTGCTGAACATTCAATATGCCATCCTGGATAACTTGGTCCCCATGGACTATCCCATTTCATTAAATGATTTGCTGGTGCTTTTATCCATAATGCAAAATCATATGGATTTCTTTTTTCTGGATCTATATCAACTCTTGCTCCTGCTTTTTGGTCATTTAAGTTTATTCCTGATAAAATACCATATTTGTCTAATTTTGAAACATCAAAATATATAGCTGTAGAAGTTTCATATGCATACCCATTTTTCATTATTTTTTGAACCATTTCCAACATTTCTTTTATATGATCTGTTGCTTTACATACAACTTCAGGAGTTTCAATATTTAATCTTTCTAAATCTCTAAAAAATAATTTTGTATAATGTTCTGCTATTTCTAAAGGACTTTTATGTTCTTCTCTAGCAGATTTTAACATTTTGTCTTCTCCTTCGTCTCCATCTGATACTAAATGTCCTACATCTGTAATATTCATTACATGTTTTAATTCATATCCATTATATTTTAAAACTCTTCTTAATGTATCATTTAATAAGTTTGTTCTCATATTTCCTATTGTTGCATCTTTATATACTGTTGGTCCACAAGAATATATTTTAACTTTTCCTTCTTCAATTGGTTTAAATAAATCTTTTTCTTTTGTTAATGTGTTGTAAAAATAAATATCCATATATGCCTTCCTTTCTATTCTATTTTATGCTTTTTGCCCCACATATTGTGAGGCAAAAATTCTTATTATTCTTCAGTATTTGTATCTTCTTCTGGTAGATCTGGAGTTGGTGTAGTTTCACCTTCAGATGGTTTAGTACTCTCAGTTGGCTTAGTACTCTCTGTTGGTTTTGTACTTGATGTATCATCAGCTGGCTTTGTACTTTCTGTTGGTTTTGTACTCTCAGATGGTTTAGTGCCTTCTGTTGGCTTTGTACTCTCTGTTGGCTTTTCCTCTGGTGCTTTGTGAATATTACAATATTCAGTTGGTGCAGAGTTTTCACTCTCCCTTCCTTCTAATGTATTCCATAAATCTAATCTTTCTTTTTCTATTACATAACCAGTCTCTCTAACTTTTCTTGAAGACTCTGGACAATATTGATTTGCTAATAATCCAGACTCTGTACAAATTGTATATGTTCCTTGATGTGCATCACAAGTTTCTGGTAGTTTTCCTTCCACAAATATTTCTGAATATGTATCTGTACATTTATCTGAAGCTAACATTCCACTTGTTCTACATACTCGTGCAGAAACAATTCCGTCTGGTTGTTTAAATGTCGATTTTTCTAATCCACTATGTATTTCTTTCATTATATTAGCAAATATTAAACCTGATGATTGTTTACTTGATTTTGTAATTGTTCTTGGTTCATCAAAAGCATATAATACAGCACATGAATAATAGTTTGTAAATCCACACATCCATCTCTCTTTATCTTCATTTGTTGTTCCTGTTTTGGCTGCTAAATCCATTCCACTAATTCTTGTATATGTTGCTGTTCCTGCTGAATCATTAACTACAGATTTCATTAAATCTTTTACTATATATGCTGTTTGTACTGAACATACTCTTTCTGTTGGTTGGTTTGGCTCTAATACTATATTTCCATTAGAATCTACAGCTTTTGTATAAAATGTTGGTTTAATATATACTCCATCATTCGAAATCATTGCATATGCTGCTGCCATTTCTAATGGACTAATACCATATGTAAATCCTCCTATTGCAACAGATGCTAAATTATTATCTTTTTCATCATCTAATGTTGATACTCCCATTTTCTTTAAATATTCAATACCTTTTTGGGGAGTTAATTCTGCTTGTATTTTTATAAATGGGATGTTTTGAGAAGTTGTTAATGCTGATCTAACAGTTCTTTTTCCTGTATATCTATTATAATTTTTTGGTGTCCATGTTCCTCCAAATGTTGTTCTTGTATCCAAATATATTGTAGCAGGTGTTATTATTCCTTCTTCAATTCCAGGTAATACATCTGATAATGGTTTTATTGATGACCCTGTTTGCCTTGGACTATTTATTCTATTTAATCCTCTTGCTGTTGTTTTTTCTCCTAATTGTCCAACAGCTCCAACTACATACCCTGTTGATGGTTCTATTATAACAGCTGCTGCTTCTGCTACAATTTCATTTCCATTAGAATCTGTTATAATATTTCCCTTTGCATCTTTGGCATATAATGTATATTTATCTTCAGCCATTTCATCTTCCATTATTTTTTGAATATCTACATCTTGTGTAGAATATATCTTTAATCCACTTGTATTTAAATATGTTTCTGCTGCTGTTTTAGAAATATTTTTTTCTTGTGCAATTTGCTCTATCAATTGTGAAATTAATGCATCTGTATGTGATGAATAAACATTTCCTTTTACTCCATTTTCGAAATTAAATCCTGCTTCAACCTCAGCAACTGCTGAATCATATTCTTCTTGATTTATAGATCCACATTTTTTCATTTGTCCTAATACTGTTTTTGTTCTTTTTTTAATTTTTTCAGTATTATCTTTTCCTGAATATGGATTATACGCATTTGGTGAATTATTTATTCCTGCTAAAAATGCACATTGTGCAATACTTAAATTTGATGCATCTGTATTAAAATAATATTCTGCTCCTGTTTGAACTCCATAGTTTCTTCCTCCAACAAGTATCAAATTTAAATATAATTCTAATATTTGATTTTTACTTAATTCATTCTCTACTTGATATGCTTTAGCCCATTCTTTTACTTTTCTTAATATTCCGTTGATTCCACTACTTTCCTTATCTTGTGTTATATTTTTAACCAATTGTTGTGTTATTGTACTTCCTCCACCTGTTGTTGATTTTCCAAAATGTGTTACAAATGAAAGAATTGCTGCTGTTGTTCTTTTTAAATCTACTCCATGGTGTTGATAAAATCTTTCATCTTCAATTGCTATATATGCTTTAGGTAAATATGGTGACATTTCATCTAATGTAATTATTTTTCTACTTTCTTTTCCATTTAGTTCTGCTAATACGTTTTCATTTGAATCTACTATTACTGTATTTTCTATCATTGTCAATTTTGATAAATCAATTTTCAAATCATCTCCAAAAAATCCATATACAAGTCCTATTATAACTCCTGTCCCAACAACAACTAATAATATTATTAATACCAATAATATTTTTAATGTTATCGCTAATTTTGGATGTTTATACTTGAATTTCATTTTAGTATCTTTTTCTATTAACTTATTATTTGCATTTTTTGCATTTGTTTTTTGACTTTTCATATTTTTTTTATTTGAATTACTATGTTGTTTATTTTTTTTCTTTTTTTCTTTCATTAAAATATCCTTCCTTTCGCAAGAATCAGCACTTTTGAATATATTAAAATCGCAAATACATTATATTATATTTTTCAAAAAAAGAAAAGCTTTTTAAGAAATTCTTTATAATTTTTAAAAGCTTTTTCACACAAAAAAAAGCAATCCCCACATTAGCCGTAAGTTGATTGAATTTTTAAGGACCTGTCTTCGACAGGTGGGTTCCTTCTTGAATACTCATGGGCTTCTTACTACTCGAAATGTAATTTTACAAATGCTAAAGTGTAAGCTTGCACGCCATATTCAAAGATTTAAGGTCCCTCTTTAAACTTGTAGGTTCTAAAAATTCTGTCTACACGCACTACGCAGGGTTTTTGCTTTGTTCTAATTATTTATTTGTTATACATATTTTAGCATATAATTTTTTCTATTGCAACACTTTTTTGGTTCAAATTTCTTAAATTTTATATGCTAATTTTATTATATCTCTTTTTTTCAAATTTATACTCACTTATAATGATTTTTTCTTTGTTTTTTATGCTGGAATTTTTTTCATTAAATATATTATAATTTTACTCTTTTTCAATTATTTTTATTGCACATTTTATTCCATCAATAGCAGCTGTCATAATGCCTCCAGCATATCCTGCACCTTCTCCACATGGATATAGTCCTTGAACATTAATTGAATTCATTGTTTCTTTATCTCTCGTTATTTGTACTGGTGATGAACTTCTTGTTTCTACTCCCGTCATTATTGCATCATGTTCAGCAAATCCATGTAATTTTTGATCTAATTCTGTTAATCCTTCTTTTAATGTATTTGAAACAAATTCTGGCAATATTTCATTCAGGTTGGCAAATGTTACTCCAGGCATATATGTTGGCTTTATTTTTCCTAAATTTGTTGTTGTTTTATTTTCGAGAAAATCTTCAACTCTTTGTATTGGTGCATTGTAGTTTTTTCCGCCTAATTCAAATGCTTTTTTCTCTAATTCTTCTTGAAAATACATTCCATCTAATGGCGATTCTTTATAAAAATCTTCAATAGATATATTTACAAGTAATGCACTATTTGCATTTTCTCCATCTCTTGCAAAATTACTCATTCCATTTGTTACAATTGAACTTTCTTCTGAATTTGAGGCCATTACTTTTCCACCAGGGCACATGCAAAATGTATAGCAAGTTCTTCCATTTGAGGCATGATATACTAATTTATAATCTGCAGACCCTAATCTCAATTTTGTTTTATTTCCATATTGAGCTATATTTATATCTTTTTGTAAATGTTCTATTCTAACTCCAACAGCAAAGTTTTTTGGCGCTACTTTTACTCCTAGTTCATTTAATTTTTTAAATGTATCTCTTGCACTATGTCCAATTGCTAATATAACACTATCTGTTTCTATTTTTCTTTTTTGGTTTGTTATTACAGATTTTATCTGACCTTTTTTTATTTCAAAATCTATAACTTCTTCTTCAAAAAATATTTGTCCACCTTTTTCTAATATATATTCTCTAATATTTTTCACAATCTTTACCAAATTATCTGTTCCTAAATGTGGTTTTGCAACATACATTATTTCTTTTGGCGCACCAAATTTTACAAATTCTTCGAGTACTTTTCTTGAATATATACTTGAATTTCCAGTATTTAATTTTCCGTCTGAAAATGTTCCTGCCCCACCTTCTCCAAATTGAATATTAGATTTAGGGTTAAATTTTCTATTATTTATAAATTCCTCGACATCTTTTACTCTATCTTCTACTCTTTTTCCTCTTTCAATTAGAATTGGCTTTATTCCATTTTCAACAAAGATTAATGCAGAAAATAAACCTGCTGGTCCAGTTCCTATTATTACTGGTTGAATTTTACTTGTCCTTTTTACTTTTATTTCTGGCATTTTATATTCTTCAATTTTTTCAAATTTTTTTTCTTTATTTTTATCTTTTAACTCAATGTCTATTGTATAATTATAGAAAATGTCTTCTTTTTTTCTGGCATCTATTGATTTTTTATAAATATACCATTTTTTCACATCTTCTTTTTGTAATCTATTTTTTTGTAATGCTTTTTCTAATACTTTTTCTTCTAATAAATCTTCTCTTATTTTTATATCTTTTATTCTTATCATTATTTTTCTCCATTTTATACTTAATTATTTTACACTACTTAACCTCAAATGTCTATATTTTGCCCAAAATATTTTTTGTCACTCTTGTAAGTTATGTAAATTAGTGTTATACTCTATATATGATGTCTTTGACATTTGTCGATTTTTTTCTGTCACAAATTTACAATTGGAGGAAAACAACATGATGATTAAAAAAGAAAATTTGGAAAAATTTATGGAAAATCTTGAATCTGCTCAGTGGATGGGGCTTGAATTAAGTTGCTGTAAATTAATCGCAGAAGCTCTTTCCTATCCAAAAGCCATTCCTAATGAATACTGGTATAGTATTGACTATAACCAGTTTGACAATCTGTTTTATCTTACATTAAAACTTCCACAAAAAAAGTTTACTAAAAAAGAAATGCGACAAATACAAGATGAAATTGCAAAACGAATTATGGAAGAATTAGCTAATCCGTCATACATCAGAATTTATCCTAATATCACTACTGCTGCTGCTTTCAACTACTTTTCACTTTTTCATGCCTTAGCACTTTTAAATATTCCTGAATGGAAAATTGATATTCCTACACCAGAACAAAATTTTGAATATAATCTAGCCTATGGTTTGTTCAAATTAGATGATCGCTCTAAGGAATTTGAGAAATACGGATATTATATTTGCAACCAGTACGATTTGGCAATGAAGCATCTCAAGGAAGAATTGACAGAAAAAAAATAAACCGTTGTAACGATATTTACAAAGAGCAAACTTGGAATCCATGTTCTAAGTTTGCTCTTTGTCTTTATATATAAAATTTTTAATGCAAATTGACTTTTATGTAAATTTATGGTATTATTTTACCTGTTAAGGTAAAGCACCTTGATTTTGTAAGTTTTTACTTACAAATGTAATCACTCAATTGAGTTATGTAATGGAGGGAAAAATATGGCTCGGAATTTATTGATTATCTTACCTGTGATTGTTTTTGTAGCAATCACTTGGAGCATTTGCTTTTTAATGGATAACAAATTAGTACTTTTCTTCTTTGAAAAAGGACATTACGTTTTCTCTACTGGTACTGGTCTGAGAGGACTTGTTATCATAAAAGCAAGTGTTGAAAAAGACACTTCTTGTAAAATTACACTTACAAACACTTACACAAAATTAATTAAACATCATTGGGTTATCAATGATAAATGCAAAAGAATTTTTATCACCTACATTCCTTCTCAATATTTAGAAGTTGATGTAGATGGAAATTCTGCAAACGATTTTGTTGTAGAATGTTTGAGTTTTAACAAGAAATAATTTCAAAATCATATTCATTCCATAAAAAACGCAATCAATTAAGATTGCGTTTTTTCTATTATTCAAATTTCTTTATATTCAACATTCTTAAAGCATTAATTATTGCAATAACAGAAACTCCTACATCTGCAAAAACAGCTTCCCACATCGTAGAGGCTCCAAATGCAGTTAATACAAGAACTGCTATTTTTACAAATATTGCAAAAATAATATTTTCACGAACAATTCTCATTGTCTTTTTTGACAAGTTAATTGCTTTACTTATTTTTGAAGTTTCATCTGTCATTATAACAATATCTGCTGCTTCTATTGCCGCATCAGATCCAAGTCCACCCATTGCAACACCAATATCTGAAATTGTTAAAACAGGTGCATCATTTATTCCGTCACCAACAAATACAAGCTTTCCATTTTCACTCTTTTGTTTTAATAATTCTTCTACTTTTTCAACTTTTCCATCTGGTAATAATTCAGTATAAACTTTATCCATATTTAACTTTTTAGCAACATATTCTCCAACTTCTTTTTTATCACCTGTAAGCATTACTGTTTCTTTAATATTCATTGCTTTTAATTCTCTAATTGTTTTTGGAGAATCTTGTTTTATTTTATCTGCAATTAATACATATCCTACATATTTTTTATCAATTGCAACATATAATATCGTTCCTACTTCATCACATTTTTTAAAGTCTATTTTTTCTTCTAACATTAACTTTTCATTTCCAACTAAAATATCTTTTTCATCAATTTTAGCCCAGATTCCTTTTCCACTTAATTCTTGTGGATTTTTTATGATTTTTTCGTCAATTTCTTTGTTATATGCTTTCTTTACTGATTTAGCAATTGGATGGTTTGAATAGTTTTCTGCATGTGCAACAATTCTTAATAACTCATCTTTTTCAATTCCTTCTGCATAAATATCTTGAACTTCAAAAATTCCTTCTGTTAATGTTCCTGTTTTATCAAATACTACTATTTCTGTATTTGCTAATGCCTCTAAATAGTTACTTCCTTTTATTAATATTCCCATTTTAGATGCTCCACCAATTCCTCCAAAGAAACTTAATGGTATTGATATTACTAATGCACATGGACATGATACAACCAAAAATGACAATGCTCTATATAGCCATACTGAAAATGTATTAAAATCTTTTAATATTATTGGTGGTATAAATGCTAAAAGTACAGCTATTATAACTACTGTTGGAGTATAATATTTTGCAAATTTTGTAATAAAGTTTTCAGATTTTGATTTTTTACTACTTGCATTTTCTACTAAATCCAAAATCTTACTTACTGTTGATTCTCCAAATTCTTTAGTTACTCTTATTTTTAATAAACCATCTTTATTGATACAACCACTTAGCACTTCATCTTCTGTTTTTACAACTCTTGGAACAGATTCTCCTGTCAATGCCATTGTATCTAAGCTTGATCTACCTTCAACAACAACACCATCTAATGGTATTTTTTCTCCTGTTTTTACAATAATTATATCTCCAATTTTCACTTCATCAGGATCAACTTTTTCAATTTTTCCATCTTTTTCAATATTTGCATAATCTGGTCTTATATCCATTAAACTTGCAATTGATTTTCTAGATTTATCAACAGCATAACTTTGAAATAATTCACCAACTTGATAAAACAACATAACTGCAACAGCTTCTGGAAATTCGCCTATTGCAAATGCACCTATTGTTGCAACAGCCATTAAAAAGTTTTCATCAAAAACTTTTCCTCTAAATATATTTCTTACAGCTTTTTTTAATATTTCACATCCTACAACTAAATAACTTATAATAAACAATCCATTATTTATCCATTCATTTGAAAATGGAATTACTAATGCTAATACAAATAATATTGCTGATATTATTATTTTAATTCCTCTTTTTTTCATTTATCTTTTTTCCTTTCTTGAAACAAAACCAAAATTGAGAAAGAATTAAATTTCCTCTATAGTACAATCAGGTTCTTCTTTTTTCACAACCTTTTTTAAATTTTTTAATACTTCATCTTTTCTATTATCTTCAATTTCCATTACCAATTTTTCTGTCATAAAACTCAAAGATGCCTCTGTTACACCATCTATTTTTTGTATAGCTCTTTCTAATTCTGCTGCACAATTTGCACAATCAATTCCTTTTATTTTAAATTTCACTTTCATAATAATTACCTACCCTTCTTTTTATATTTATTTCAAAAATTGTACACCCGGATTGGAAAATAGTTGAATTTTGGCGAGCCCTGAGGCTGTTAAAGCTTTGCTTGCTACAGCCTCAGTATGTGTAACTGAAAATTTTATTTAAAAGGCAAGGGCGCATACGTAGTGTATGTAACCACATTTTAAATGAAATTTAACACAACCAAAATTATAAATATTTTCCAATCCTATCTTTTATGTTCAATATGCTCTATAGCAACTTCAAACACTTCTTTTACATGTTCATCATCAAGTGTATAAAAAACTTCTTTGCCTACTTTACTTCACTTTACAATTCCACTTCTTCTTAATGTTCCTAATTGATGTGAAATTGACGACTTACTCATACCAAGTACATTTGCTATGTCACACACACACAGCTCATTTTTATCCAAAGCATCTAATATTTTAACTCTTGTTGTATCTCCTAATATGCTAAAAAAATCTGCCATTTTATTTAATATATCTTCATCTACCATTTGTTTTTGTGTTGATTCAACTAAATCTTGATGAATTACATTACAATCACAAACAAATTCATTCCTTGCCATACATATCTCCTTTCCTTACTCTTTTGTAAGCAAAATAATTGAGTAATCATTCAACTTTTTCTATATTATAGTTGAATAATTACTCAATTGTCAATAATTTTTATAAATTTTTTTAAATAATATGAAAGATAATTCTTTCATATTATTTTAAATGTTACAATCGCTAGCCCTTTGAGTTTTTCGACATAAAGTCGAAAACTCAAATCGGGCATGAACAAATCAAAGAAAAATTTTCAATTTTTCTTATTTGTTCACAAATTTTTTATACACTTCCATGATAATTATTAAAGGTATTGAAAATACTACTAATCCACCAGCAAACTCTAATGGTATTGTTTTTAAACGTAATATATTTGACAATATATCACTTCTCACGACTATTATTTGTATTAAACATGTTATCAATATCGAAAATATCAAGAATTTATTATTTTGTCCTGATATTTTAAATGCTGAAATTCTTTCACTTCTACAATTAAAGATATGAATATTTTCCATTAAGACCA
>UMLT01035810.1_pt1 | contig 16924 bp, 17 predicted proteins | sample 1966641 | NCBI WGS metagenome assembly UMLT01 (sample SAMEA4836208, study PRJEB28245) | human gut metagenome | biome: gut microbiome; material: fecal sample | place: Denmark | collected 2008 | reverse complement strand
CTTTTGACAACAAAAGAAAGTTACTCGTGCCGGGGCACGAAACTCCCCATCCCGCGCCCGCAGGCGCAAAAAAAGAGACGGCCTTCGCCGTCTCTTTTTGTATCTCATCAGTTGTCCGTGCGGTTCCGCCACTCCAGCTCCTGCTCCAGCTCGAATTTCAGCTTCTTGTTCTCCTCCACCAGCGTGTCGTAGTGGGTGCCCTGCACGTAGTACTTCACGAACGCGAACGTAGCCTCGTTGAACTCCTCCTCCGTGTACTCCGGCAGCAGGGAGCCGTTCTTCCGGCGCAGGCCGGTGACCTCGATCACCACCAGCCGGCGGTGCTCCTCGGACAGCTGAAACAGCTTCAGCTGCTCGGGGATCTCCAGCTCCAGATCGCAGCGCTCGTTGACGATCTCCAGCAGACGGCGCTGCTCCGGCTTGGCAGACACGATGACGCCGTGCTCGGCAAACAGCCGCTTCAGATAGCTGGCGGAGACCTCCTCCCGGGTAATCGTGCCCTTGCCGATGCCGGTGAGCATGGTGTTGGACAGGTTCAGGCTCACATAGACCTCACTGCCGGTCTTCGGGTATTTCATGGACGTACCTCCTGATGTTCCGTTTTATTCGCCTCGCGGGCGTGGCTTTGTTCTGCGTATACCGTACCACATTCTATAAGAAATTGCAACTATTATATGATAAAAACACGGTATTTTTCTCAAAAATACATGGTTTTCATCATCCCAAACGTACCAAACATTTTATACGCGCCCGCCAGCCGTCCCGGCAAACTTTCCCTATTCAAACGCCCCGCGATGTGATACAATGTTGCCATAGCACAGTGCGGGCAGGCACACCTGCCCGACACGATAAGGACAAGGGGGCTCTGCCATGAACATTCAGCGCGCCTATGTGGAGATCACCAACCTCTGCAACCTCCACTGCGACTTCTGCGCCGGCCACCACCGGCCGCTGATGGCCATGCGTACCGACGACTTTGCGGTGGCGGCCAAAAAGCTGCGTGCTGTCACGCAGTATATCTACCTCCACGTTATGGGCGAGCCGCTGCTCCACCCGGAGCTGGGGAAAATTTTGGATACCTGCGCCCAGCTGGACTTCCGTGTCTGCATCACCACCAACGGCACGCTCCTACCCAAAAAGTTGGATATCCTGCTTGCCTGCCCCGCCCTGCATAAGGTAGCCGTCTCTCTCCATTCCTTCGAGGGCAACCACCTGAACGTGCCCCTGGAGGACTACGTCACCGGCTGTCTCCGCAGCTGCCAGAAGCTGGGCGCCGCTGGGGTCAACTGCACCCTGCGCCTGTGGAACAGCGGCATGCCCCAGGCCCTGAACCCGGAGATCGAGCGCATCCTGGGCGAGCTCACCGGGCAGAATACCGCCCACCTCCCCGAGGATATGCTCCACAACCGCCGCTTGGCCCCCCGCATCTACATACAGAAGGACGAGCACTTCTACTGGCCCGGCGACGAGAACAACGACTGCCCCGACGACACCCAGTACTGCTACGGCCTGCGCCGCCAGCTGGGCGTGCTGTGCGACGGCACCGTGATCCCCTGCTGTCTGGACAGCGAGGGCCGGCTGGCCCTGGGCAACATTTTCCACCAGAGCCTGGACTACATTCTCAACACGCCCCGGGCCCAGCGCATCCGCCGCGGCTTTGACTGCCGTGAGCCCGCCGAGGCCCTCTGCCGCCGCTGCCACTACGCCTCCCGCTTTAATATACCTTTACCACAGAGCAACAAAAAGTAACGATCAGACAACAGCATTTGAAAATAAATGGCAAACAAGAGTAACAAAAACAGCAACCAAAGCTCCCAAAAAATACCGGTCCCGCTGGCCTCTCTGCCGGCAGTCCTGCTGCCCTGGTACGACCGGGAAAAACGTTCTCTCCCTTGGCGAGATATCGTTACGCCTTATCGCACCTGGGTGTCGGAGATCATGCTCCAGCAGACGCGGGTACAGGCAGTACTGCCCTATTTTGAGCGGTTTATGGCCGCCGCGCCGGACGTGCCCGCCCTGGCGGAATTAGCGGAAGACCGCTTGCTCTCCCTGTGGCAGGGCCTGGGCTATTACAGCCGCGCCCGCAGCCTGCAGCGCTCCGCCCGTGTCATGGTGGACCAATACGGCGGCTGTCTCCCCGACACGTACAGCGACTTGATACAGCTTCCCGGAATCGGCGACTATACGGCGGGCGCGATACTCTCCATCGCCTTTAATAAAGCCGTTCCTGCCGTTGACGGCAACGTACTGCGTATCGCGGCGCGGCTGACCGCCTGCGACGATAACGTCCTTGAACCGCGGACACGCCAGCACGTCCGCGATGCGCTGGCGGCCGTCATGCCCACCGACCGCCCCGGCGATTTTAACCAGGCCATGATGGACCTGGGTGCCGCAGTCTGCTTGCCAAAAAATCCCAACTGCGAAAGCTGTCCCGCCGCAAGCCTTTGTGCCGCAAAGGCTGCGGGGCTTCAGTCCCGGCTGCCGGTGCGGGAAAAAAATACCGCCAAGCCGGAAAAGGACCTGACGGTCTTTCTGCTGACCACCCCCGATGGCCGCACAGCCCTGCGCCGCCGCCCGGAAACGGGCCTGCTCTCCGGCCTGTGGGAGTTTCCCAACACCGAGGGGATACTGACGGAAACCATTGCGGCACAACAGCTTCTGGACTGGGGACTCACGCCGCTTTCCTGGGAGAAGCGCTTTTCGGACAGGCATATCTTTACCCATCTCCGCTGGAATATGACGGTATTTCGCTTAATTGTCGCTGGCGACGGCCCTCCGGACTGGGTCTGGGCATCTGATGACCGGGATCTCTACCCCATGCCCACCGCCTTCAAAAAGTTGGAAAATAAATAAAATCGTATGCTAATAAAGGAGAAACAGGGATGGCACAGTTGTATTTTAAGTTTGGCGCCATGGGCTCCAGCAAGACGGCCAACGCGCTGATGGCGCGGTTCAACTACGAGGAGCGCGGCCAGGAGACGCTGCTGGTAAAGCCCCGTCTGGACACCCGCGACGGCGACCACATGGTCTATTCCCGCATCGGCCTGAAGCACCCCTGCATCTACTTCGATGAGATGCGCGAAATGTCGGAAACCGAACTGCAGACCTATGCCTGCATTATCATCGACGAAGCCCAGTTTCTGACAAAAGATGAGGTCTATTACCTCGTCCACCTCGTCGATGACTGCAGCATCCCCGTCATCTGCTACGGTCTCCGCGCCGACTTCAAGGGCGACTTGTTCCCGGGCAGCTACCATCTGCTGGTGCTGGCGGACAAGCTGGAGGAGGTCAAAACCATCTGCTGGTGCGGCAAAAAAGCGGCCTTTAACGCCCGTTTCGACGAAAACGGCCATGTGGTAAAGGAGGGCGCACAGGTGGTGCTGGGCGCCAACGACAAGTATATCGGCCTGTGCCGCCGCCACTGGATGGCCGGCGACCTGGGCCCGGATTTTGACATCCACAAGGTATGATCTGCACCTTATGTCCCCGTAACTGCGGGGCAGAGCGCACTGCGGAGCACGGCAGCGGATTCTGCGGTATGCCCGCCGGACTGCGGGTGGCACGGGCCATGCTGCACCGGTGGGAGGAGCCGCCCATCTCCGGCACGAATGGCGCGGGAACGGTGTTTTTCTCCGGCTGTACCCTGCGGTGCTGCTTCTGCCAGAATGGCAGTATTTCCGCCGGTGGTCAGGGAAAGGATATCTCCACGGCGCGGCTGCGGGAGATATTCGACGAGCTGATCGCCCGGGGCGCACACAACATCGAGCTGGTGACGCCCACACACTTTCTGCCGTGGATACTGCCTGCCCTGGAGCCAAAGCTTCCGGTACCGGTGGTGTACAACTGCGGTGGGTATGAAAAGGTCGATACGCTGCGGCAGCTGGAAGGAAAGGTAGACATATATCTACCGGACCTGAAATATGCCGACGGCGCGCTGGCTAAGGCACTCTCCGGGGCGGAGGACTACTTTCCCACGGCCTGCGAAGCCATACGAGAGATGTTTCGTCAGGTGGGACGGCCGGTGTACGACGAGAACGGGCTGATGAAACAGGGTGTGATCCTGCGGCACCTGGTACTGCCGGGGTATCTGAACAACACCCGGCAAGTGCTGGACTGGATCGCGGAGACCTTCGCACCCGGTGACGTGGTAGTATCGCTGATGAGCCAGTATACGCCGCCGGCTGGCATGACGGGCCGACTGGCACGACGGGTGACGGCGGCGGAATACCGGGCGGCAGTGACCTATATGCGGAACTGCGGCATTGAGGACGGCTTCGTGCAGGAACGGACCTCCGCCGAGGAGGCCTACACGCCGGCCTTTGACGGAACAGGCGTATAAACGCAAAAAAAGAAAGCCCGAAAGGGCTTTCTTTTTTTGCTGTTATCGGGCCTGGGCGCGGTCATAGGAGACCACCACGCGGCGGTTTGGCTCAGTGCCCACGGAGTAAGTGGTGACACCGGGGACATCCTGCAGGGCGGCGTGGATCACATGGCGCTCGTAGGCGTTCATGGGCTCCAGGGTCACACTGCGGCGGTACTTCTGTACCTTGGTCGCCACCTTGCGGGCCAGGCTCTCCAGACTCTGCTCACGGCGGGCACGGTAGTTCTCGGCATCCATCTGGACGCGGACACGCTTGCTGTCGCTGCCGGTGTTGATGGCATAGTTGGTCAGCTGCTGGATGGCATCCAGCGTCTCGCCGCGATGGCCGATCAGCTGACCCAGACGCTCGCCCACCAGAATGACCTTGTAGCGGCCCTTCTCCACCTCGTAGACCTTGACCTCGGCGGCACTGTCCATATGCTGGAGCAGGCCGGAGACGAAGGCGATGATACGCTTGGCGTTATCGTCGTCACACTCGGGCAGATCGATGGCCGGGGCCACAGGGGCAGGACGCTCCTTCTTTTCGGGGCGGGGACGGTCGCTGCGGTCGGGACGGCTCTGACGGTCCTGACGGGGCTTGTCAGCCTTTGGCGCCGCCGGTTTAGCGGGGACGGCGGGCTTGGGCTCCGCCTTGGGGGCTGCAGGGGTCTCGGGGATGATCTTCACCTCGGCGGGGGCGGCAACGTCTGCCTCCTCGGGACCATAGGTGATACGGATACGGGCGGGGGTGGCGCCGATGCCCAGGAAGCCGGTCTTGGCACGCTCCAGAATGGAGACAGACACGTCATCGCGGTCCATGCCCAGCTGCTCAAGGCCTTTACGCAGCGCCTCGTCCTCAGTCTTGCCCGTTACGTCGATATAACTCATAGACAAAACTCCTTATTCGTCGTAGTGTTCCTCGCGGTAGGCGCGGCCCCGTGCGTAGGGACGATTGCCCACCTTACCGGCTTCCGTGGTGCTCTCGCCGGTCTTTTTCTTTTTGGGCTGGGGCTGGGGCTTCTTGCCTCCCTTGGACTGGGCCTGCTGCTCCAGCTGACGGTTGTAGTTCTCGCGGGCAGCCTGCATTTTGGCGTAGCGGGCCTCGCGCTTCTGGCGCTCCTTGTCGGTCTCCTCACGGTCCAGCACCTTAGAGAAGTGCTTGTTCAGCACCTGCTCCTGAATGCAGGAGAAAGCAGCATTAGCGATCCAGTAGACGCACAGGGCGGCGGGGAGGATATAACCCATCCACACCGTCATCAGGGGCATCATGTAGAGCATCGCCTTGGAGGAGCCGTTCATGCTGCTGTTGCCGTTGGTCTTCATGGAGATGCGGGTCATCAGGAACTGCAGCGCGGCGGAGATCAGCGGCATGAGCATGATGCCGATGACGGGCCAGCCGCCGGAGGGGAACTGGCTGAACAGATCCTTGGGCACGGCGGACAGGTCCATGCTGAGGAAATTGTAGTTCAGGTCGATGAGGCCGTCGAATTTGCCCTCGAAGCTGGACCAGTTATCGTGGATGAACTTGGCCAGATAGATCTGGTCATAAGCAGAGGCCTGACCACTGGCGCCGGACACATATCCCAGGGACACCGCCAGCTCGGTGATCTTGGCGATGACCTCATTAGACAGGGACATGAAGTAGCGCAGAGGTGTGCGGATGATGTAGTACAGGGCGATCAGTATGGGGAAGGGCAGGAAGGACCACAGGCACCCGGACATGGGGTTGACACCCTCGCGGGCATAGAGGTCCGCGATCTCCTGCTGCTGCTTTTCTTTGTTATTGGCGTATTTCTTCTGGATCTCCTGCACCTTGCTGTTCATGCGGCCCATGCGGAGCATACTCTTCTTGCTCTTGAGCTGGAAGGGAAGCAGCACCAGCTTGACGATCAGGGTGAAGAGGATCAGAGCGACGCCATAAGAGCCCGTCCAGGTATAGAACAGGCGGGTGAGCCACGCGAACGGCACACAGATGTAGTAGCCGAGTTGTGCGAACATAGGCTTTTATTCCTCCGTAGTTTTTTGAGGGGGGTTGGTTCAGGGCACCGGATCATACCAGCCGCCCTTGTGATGGTGGAAGGGATGGCACCGCATAAGACGCTTGAAGGCCAGCCAGCCGCCCTTGGCCGCACCGTATTTCTCGACCGCCTCAAGGGCGTACTGCGAGCAGGTGGGGATATAGCGGCAGCGGGGCGGGAACAGGGGCGAGACGGCCCGGCGATAAAAGCGGATAGCGGAGAGAAGAAGTCTTTTCATACATCCTCCCGCAGCAATCCCAGCTCTGCAAGGCAGCGGAGGTATTGCTTTTCCAGCTTTTGATAGGGCAGCTCGGCGGCACGGACACGGCCCACCATGATAATATCCCAGCCGGGGAGCATATCGGCCCTGTGCAGGCGATAGAGCTCACGAAACCGGCGGCGGACACGGTTGCGGACCACGGCGTGGCCCAGCTTGGTGGAGACGGTGACGCCCAGGCGGCTCATTCCCTGTCTGTTCTTCAGGCAGTAGACCACCACGCCGCCGGAGACGGCAGACCGTCCCCTGCGGTAAATGCGGCGGAAGTCGCTGTTTTGCTTCACCGTTACTCTTGCGTCCATAGTTCCCTCGCTATACTGGTTTTGCCTCGCCAGATACACCGATAGGGACGGGGATCTTGATCCTCCGTCCCTCAGGGCTTATCTGTATGTGCGATGCACCTTCCGTGACCTCAATGGGTCAGACGGGCACGACCCTTGGCACGACGACGGGCCAGAACCTTGCGGCCGTTGCGGGTGGCCATTCTCTTGCGGAAGCCGTGCTCCTTGGAGCGCTGACGCTTCTTGGGCTGATAGGTACGGAACATTGCATGACACCTCCATTTTTAAGATTATCCGGCGGGACAACAAGGCCCCGCGCTTACTCGACAGCGGTGAGATATTCACCGCCGCAGTAAACATTTCCACGCCTGTTGCACATCTGCGTGCAACCACGCGGAGTATATTATACAGATACATGGGGGCACTGTCAACAAAAATTTACCCACAAGCGCCCGTTTTTGCGGGAAAAACAGGGAAAAAGCCGGCAGTTTATATTTAGAATAGGTGTAGACTTCCGGCGTGTTTTCTGCTATAATGTAGTGGGATATTTTGCGGCGGTACACCCCCCGCCATTTTACTGCGGAGGAATACAGACAGCCTCCGCCGAAAGGGGAGCTTTTGCTTGAATTCCATGAAAGACCTGTGGGACAGCGTGCTCAAACGGCTGAGCCATGAGCTGTCCGAGACCACCATCAACACCTGGTTCGACGAGGTAACGGTGGTGACAATGGAGGACTCGGCCTTCGTGCTCCATTGCAGCAATACCTTTAAAAAAAGCACCATCGAGGCCAGGTTCCTGCCACACATCAAGGCGGCGCTGCGGGACCTGTTCTCCACGGACCTGGAGGTAAAAATTCTGGACGATCAGCAGCTGGCGGCTTACCACGGCGTGGCGCCGGACAGGCCGGGCGATCTGTCAGAGTCAGAGGCCTTCACCTTCGAGACGTATGTGGTGGGACCCCAGAACAAGCTGGCCTTTGCCGCCGCCAAGGCGGTGACCGAGAAGCCCGGAGAGAACTACAATCCGCTGTTTATCTACGGTGACAGCGGACTGGGCAAGACGCACCTGCTGTACGCTATCGCCAACGCCCTGCGTAAAAAGCGGCCGGAGGCACGGATCGTCTATGTGAAGGGCGACGACTTCACCAATGAGCTGATCGCCTCCATCCGGGAAAACCGCAACGCGGAATTCCGGGAAAAGTACCGGCAAACGGATATCCTGCTGATGGACGATATCCAATTCATCGCCGGCAAGATACAGACCCAGGAGGAGTTCTTCCATACCTTCAACACCCTGTATGAGTCCGGCCGGCAGATCGTGCTGACGTCAGACCGGCCGCCCAAGGAGATCACTCAGCTGGAGGACCGCCTGCGGACCCGGTTCGAGTGGGGCCTGATGGTAGATGTGGCGCCGCCGGACTTTGAAACACGGTTCGCCATCGTGCAGAATAAGGCTGCCATGCTGGGCGTGAAGCTGCCCAACGAGGTGACGGACTACATCGCGGAGAACATCACCTCCAACGTGCGGCAGATCGAGGGCACGCTGAATAAGATACTGGCCTATCGGGATCTGCTGGACGACCAGGTCAACGAAGAGACCGTCAGCCGGGCCATCCGTGATATGCTGAAGAAGAGCAACGACTTTGCACCCACCCCTGCCATTATCGTGGGATACATATGCAGCTACTTCCATGTGGACGAGGAGACACTGCGGGGACAAAGCCGCAGCCGAGATGTGGTGGCCGCGCGGCAGATCGCCATGTACCTCATCCGCCGTATGACCTCCATGAGCCTGAACGACATCGGCAAGGAGTTCGGCGACAGGGACCACTCCACTATTCTGCACTCTCTTGACAAGGTGGAGAGCACGATGCGCTCTGACCCCGCCTTTGCCGAAAAGGTGAAGGAGATCACCACCAACATCAACAGCAAAAAGTGAAAAAACACGGGTGCTGGGGGAGAGGAAATGAAAGGGCAAGGTTTTCCCCATTTCCTGTGTAATCCACGTGGAAAATCTGTGTAACATCCGCATCACACATACAACTGTGGGAAACCCGGCGTATTTTCCATAAAGGTATGTCTATAAAAAAGCCGATAACAGCGCGGGATAAACATGGATGTCCACATAAAATTTCCCTACTAATAAGACTACTGAAATAAAAGATTAGTTTATGATTTGATTTAGAAAAATAGAACCGCTTTTTTGCATAGGGCTGATCTTTCAGACAACGCAGGCGGCAATGACTTTAGGAAAGCGAGGAACGACGGATATGGTGAGATTTTCCTGTGAAAAGGCACTGGTACAACAGGCGGTGGCCGCGGTGTCCCGGGCGGTGGCGGCTAAAAGCTCCATCCCGGCGCTGGAGGGTATCCTGCTGGAGTGCGGCGAGGGACTGCGGCTGTCCGGCTATAATATGCAGACCGGCATACGCACCACGGTAGAGGCCGCAGTGTCCGAGGCAGGGCACATCGTGCTGAACGCCAGACTGTTCGGCGAGATGATCCGCCGCCTGCCGGATGATATGGTGACCTTTGAGGCAGACGACAAGTTCAACGTGAAGCTGAACTGCGGCGATGCCAGCTTCGAGCTTCCCGGCCTCAGCGCCGACGACTATCCGGAGCTGCCGGAGGTGGACGACCAGTTCTCCGTCACACTGGAGCAGCGGACGCTGAAGGCCATGATCAACCAGACCAGCTTTGCTGTTTCCGTCAATGAGGCCCGTCCCATCCACACCGGCGCCCTGTTTGAGATCAGCGACAAGGGACTGACCATGGTGGCGGTGGACGGCTTCCGTCTGGCGCTGCGCCGCGAGCCGTTGGAGCACATCGACGGCGGGGCCTTCAAGTTCGTGGCCCCCGGCGCCGCCCTGAATGAGGTGGAGAAAATATGCGCCGACACCGACGACATGGTGACGGTGACCCAGGGCAAGCGCCATCTGATGTTCGAGACCGGGGCTACCCAGCTGATATGCCGCCGGTTGGAGGGTGAATTCCTGGACTACAAGAATGCCATACCTACCACCAACCCCATCTGCATCGAGGTGGACAACAAGACGATGATCGAAAGCCTGGACCGCGTCAGCGTGGTCATCAGCGAGAAGCTGAAAAGTCCGGTACGCTGCCTGTTCAGCCAGGACCGGGTGTATATGTCCGCCCGGACCGGAAACGGCGAAGCCCGGGATATCTGCCCCGTCCGCGGCGACGGACAGGAGCTGGAGATCGGCTTCAACAACCGCTATCTCATGGACGCCCTGCGCTATGCCCCGGCGGACACGGTGAAAATGCAGCTGAACACCGGTATTTCGCCCTGTATTATCACGCCCGTAGATGACAGTGACAACTTTCTTTATATGGTGCTGCCGGTGCGCCTGAAGGCGCAATAAAGGCACATCTCTTGTGCCCTGCCATCGTTACACCTCCTCGACATACACCCGGTACGCCGTCGTTGATTTGCCATCGGCAGAACGCAGGAGCTGCACCTTTATCGAACTGTGCGCGCTTTTTATTGAACAAAAAAACGGCATATTATATCTATGAACGAGGTTCATTATTATGGAGACTATCACCATCACAACGGAATATATCAAATTGCAGGATCTGCTGAAGTTTGCCGCGGCGGTAGAGACCGGCGGCGAGGCCAAACTCGTCATCCAGGAGGGTGACGTGACGGTCAATGGCGAGGTGTGTACCATGCGTGGCAAGAAGATCCGGCCCGGCGACGTGGTGGCCTTCAACGGGCAGACGCTGACGGTGACGTATGAGAGTTGACGCCCTGCACCTGCAGGGCTGGCGGAACTACGGCACGCAGGCGCTGACGTTCGACCCCAGCTGCAACGTTATTTACGGAGAGAACGCCCAAGGAAAAACAAATCTGCTGGAGGCCATCGTATATCTTAGCTGTGGAAAAAGTCCCCGCGCCCACGGAGACAAGGAGCTGATCGGCTTTGATATGCAGGAGGCCGCGCTGTTGGGAGATATCTTTTCCCGGCAGCGGGAATTTGTGACGGACATACGCCTCTTCCGCGGAAAGCGTCGGAAAATGACCGTTAACGGTGTGCCCGCTAAAAACAGCGCCGCCCTGTCCGACGTGCTGCATACGGTGTTTTTTGCGCCGGAGGATCTGTTTTTGATCCGGGCCGGTGCGGCGGAACGGCGGCGGTTCATGGACCTGTCGCTGTGCCAGCTGCGGCCGCGGTACGCCGAGGCGCTGAGCCAGTACAGCCGGCTGTATGAGCACAAGACCCGTATCCTGCGGGACAGCGAGGACAAGCCGGAGCTTTTGGACCTGCTGCCGGAATTCAACGAGGGCCTGTGCCGCAGCGGCGCAGTGCTGGTAGGCTATCGGGCGCGGTTCTGTGCGGCGCTGGCGGAATATGCCCGGCAGGCACACTATGAGTGCAGCGGCGAGAGGGAGGAGCTGACCCTGACGTACCAGACCGTCAGGACCGTCGCCGACCCGCTGGGAAGCCAGGCAGATATCTACGCGGCGCTGGCGGCGCATATGGAGAGCCATCAGGCGGCGGAGCGTGCGTCGAAGCTGTGTCTCTCCGGCGCCCACAAGGACGATATCGAGGTGCTGGTCAACGGGCGCAGCGCGCGGCAGTTCTGCTCGCAGGGGCAGGTACGGACGGCGGCACTGAGCCTGAAGCTGGCGGAGCGCGAGATACACAAAAACGCCATGGGGGAGTATCCGGTAATGCTGCTGGACGATGTGCTCAGCGAGCTGGATCCCCGGCGGCAGGAATACGTACTGAATCGCATCAGCGGCGGACAGGTGTTTATCACCTGCTGCGAAAACGACCGGCTGGACACGCTGCTCAGCGGCAGGGTGTTCCATGTGCGGGGCGGGGAGGTACTGTGATGGCGTATCTGCACATCGGTATGAACGTGATGGTGGAGGATAGGCGGGTCATCGGTATCTTTGACCTGGATAACACCTCTACCTCAAAAAAAACGAGAGAGTTTTTACAGGGAGCCGAGCAGGAGGGCGTGGTACAGAGTGCCTGCGAGGACATACCGCGGTCCTTCGTGGTGTGTGACCATCCCTATCACCGGCAGATCGTGTATCTGTCGCAGATCAATTCCCGGACGCTGGGCAAGCGGGTCCAAGGAAAAGGAGAGTAGTACATGGCAGAACTGGAAAAGACCGTGGTGGATACGGAATATAACGCATCAGAAATACAGGTACTGGAGGGGCTGGAGGCTGTGCGGAAGCGGCCGGGTATGTATATCGGCTCCACCAGCGCCAGCGGTCTGCACCACCTGGTATATGAGATCGTGGACAACGCCATCGACGAGGCGCTGGCCGGCTACTGCACGGACATTACCGTGACCATCAACGAGGGTGACACCATCACCGTCACCGACAACGGCCGTGGTATCCCCGTGGATATTCAGGCTCAGACGGGCCGGCCCGCGCTGGAGGTGGTGTTCACCGTGCTGCACGCCGGCGGCAAGTTCGGCGGCGGAGGCTATAAGGTCTCCGGCGGCCTCCACGGCGTGGGCGCGTCCGTGGTGAACGCCCTGAGCGAGTGGCTGTCCGTGCAGGTACACAAGGACGGCAAAATCTATGAGATGAAATTCTCCCGGGGCAATATCACCCAGGAGCTGAAGGTCATCGGCGAGACGGACCATACCGGCACCACCGTGACCTTTAAGCCGGACCCGGAGATGTTCGACACGCTGGAGTACGACTATGAGACGCTGCACACCCGTATGCGGGAGCAGGCGTTCCTGAACGCCGGTCTGCGGATCACTATCAGCGACGCCCGGCCGGGCAGAGAGAAGTCCGAGGCCATGTGCTATGAGGGCGGAATCCGGGAGTTCGTTACCTACATCAACCGGAACAAGACCCCGCTCCACGAGGAGGTCATCTATCTCTCCGGCGCCAAGGGCGACAGCACGGCGGAGATCGCCATCCAGTATAACGACGGCTACAACGAGACGCTGGTGTCCTTCGCCAACGATATCCATACGCCGGAAGGCGGCATGCACGAGACGGGCTTCAAGGCGGCCCTGACCCGCGTACTGAATGCCTACGGCCTGAAATACGGCATGATCAAGGAGGGCGACAAGGTCTCCGGCGAGGACGTGCGCGAGGGCATCACCGCCGTCATCTCTGTGAAGCTGACGGAGGCCCAGTTTGAGGGCCAGACCAAGGCCAAGCTGGGCAACGCCCATATCCGCACGCTGGTGGACAGCATCGTCAGCGACCAGCTGGCGGTGTATCTGGAGGAACACCCCGTGGTGGCCCGCACCATTCTGGACAAGGCTATGACCGCCAACCGCGCCCGCGAGGCGGCGCGGAAGGCACGTGAGTCCATCCGGCGCAAGACGGTGCTGGGCGGCGCGGCCATGCCGGACAAGCTGCGGGACTGCAACGAGAACAACCCCGAGCTGACCGAGCTGTACATCGTGGAGGGCGACTCCGCAGGCGGCTCCGCCACGGCGGGACGGGACAGCCGGTTCCAGGCCATCCTGCCGCTGTGGGGCAAGATGCTCAACGTGGAGAAGGCCCGGGTGGACAAGGTCTACGGCAACGACAAGCTCCAGCCCGTCATCATCGCGCTGGGCGCCGGTATCGGCGAGGAGTTCGACGAGAACAAGCTGCGCTATCACAAGATCATCATCATGGCCGATGCCGATGTGGACGGCGCCCATATCCGCACCCTGCTGCTGACCTTCTTCTTCCGGTATATGCGGCCCCTCATTGAGGAGGGCTATGTCTACTCCGCCGTGCCGCCGCTCTATAAGCTGACCCGTGGCAAGACCTCCCGGGTGGCCTACTCCGACGAGGAGCGTGACCGGGTGTCCAACGAGATGCGGAACGGCGACCCCAACGTGAAAATCGGCATCAGCCGGTTTAAGGGTCTGGGCGAGATGGATGCCCATGAGCTGTGGGAGACGACTATGGATCCCAACACCCGGACGCTGCGGCGCATTACGCTGGACGACGCGGTGAAGGCGGACGCCACGTTTACCGTCCTCATGGGCGAGAAGGTGGAGCCGCGTAAGGAGTTTATCGAGCAGCGCGCCAAGTACGCGGTAAATCTGGATTATTAAGGAGGTCGTGTCAGTATGAGCAAAAAGCCCCAATACGACCCGGAAGAAATACGCTTTCCCGACCAGCATATCGTAGAGTCTCCGCTGGTGCCGGAGATGGAGAACTCCTATATCGAATACGCCATGTCCGTCATCGTGGGCCGTGCGCTGCCTGACGTGCGGGACGGCCTGAAGCCCGTGCACCGGCGTATCCTGTACGCCATGTACGAGGATAACCTGACCAGCGACAAGCCCTTCAAGAAATCCGCCACCTGCGTGGGCGATGTGCTGGGCCGCTATCACCCCCACGGCGACGCCTCCGTGTACGACGCGCTGGTGCGTCTGGCGCAGGATTTCTCCATGCGCTATATGCTGGTGGACGGCCACGGCAACTTCGGCTCCGTGGATGGCGACCCCCCGGCCGCCTACCGTTACACCGAGGCCCGTCTCAGCAAGATCTCCAACGAGATGCTCCGTGACATTGAAAAGGACACGGTGGACTGGGACCCCAACTTCGATGAGAGCCGCAAGGAGCCCCGTGTGCTGCCCTGCCGGTTCCCCAATCTGCTGGTGAACGGCTCCAGCGGTATCGCCGTGGGCATGGCCACCAACATCCCGCCCCACAACCTGCGGGAGGTCATCGGCGCGTGCATCTGCGTGCTGGATAACCCGGACGCCACCCTCAGCGACCTGATGGAGCACGTGAAGGGCCCCGACTTCCCCACAAAGGGCATCATCATGGGCCGCAGCGGAATCCGCGCCGCCTACGCCACGGGCCGGGGCAGGCTCATGGTCCGTGCCCGGCATGAGTTTGAGGAGTTCAACAACGGCCGCACCCGTATCATCATCACGGAGCTGCCCTATCAGGTGAACAAGCGGATGCTCATCAAGGCCATTGCCGACCAGGTGGAGGACAAGCGGCTGGAGGGTATCTCCGACATCCGGGACGAGTCCGACCGCAACGGTATGCGTATCGTGATCGAGCTCAAGCGCGATGCCAATCCCCAGGTAGTGCTGAACCGCCTGTTCGCCCAGACCCAGCTGCAGACCACCTTTGCCATCAATATGCTGGCGCTGGTGGAGAACCAGCGCCAGCCGAAAATACTGTCCCTGCGGCACATCATCGACGAGTACCTGAAATTCCAGGAGGAGATCATCATCCGCCGGACCCGCTTCGACCTGAAAAAGGCCCAGGAGCGCGCCCACCTGCTGGAGGGCCTGCTCATCGCCCAGGACAACATCGACGAGGTCATCAAGATCATCCGCAGCAGCTACGACAACGCCAAGGAGAATCTGATGCAGCGCTTCGGGCTGGACGACGTGCAGGCCCAGGCCATTCTGGATATGCGCCTGAAGGCGCTGCAGGGTCTTGACCGGGAGAAGCTCCAGACCGAGTACAAGGAGCTGGAGGAGAAGATCGCCTACTTCCTGCGTATCCTCAGCGACGAGGGACTGGTGAAGTCCATCCTCAAGGAGGAGCTGACCGCCATTGCCGACAAGTTCGGCGACGACCGCAAGACCGAGATCCAGGACGTGGAGGACGAGCTGGACATCGAGGACCTGATCGAGGAGGAGCAGTGCGTCTTCACCCTGACGGAGAACGGCTATATCAAGCGCACGCCGGTCAGCGAATACGCCGCCCAGAGCAAGGGCGGCATGGGCAAGAAGGGCATCACCACCCGGGACGAGGACACCGTGGTGGACGTGTTCACCGCGTCTACCCACGACTATATTCTGTTCTTTACCGACACCGGCAAGGTCTACCGCAAGAAGGGCTATCAGATCCCCGAGAGCGGCAAGGCCGCCAAGGGCGTGAACATCGTCAACATCATTCAGGTGGAGACGGGCGAGCGGGTGCAGGCCATGCTCCACTTCCGCGAGACGGGCGACGAGGAGCTGTACCTGTTCATGACCACCCGGAACGGCACGGTGAAGCGTCTGGAGGTCAGCGCCCTGAAGAACCTGCGGAACAACGGCATCCGCGCCCTGACGCTGGACGAGGGCGATGAGCTGATCTCCGTGACGGAGACGCGGGGGCATGACCGTGTGCTCATCGCCACCCACGACGGTCAGGCGGTGTGCTTCGACGAGACGGATGTGCGCGCCATGGGACGTACCGCCGTGGGCGTCCGGGGCATTCGCCTGCGGGAGGGCGACTATGTCATTGGCGCCGCCCGCGCCGACGCGGACAAGACCGTGCTGTCCATCACCGAGAACGGCTACGGCAAGCGGACGCCTATTGAGGAGTACCGCGTCACGGGACGTGGCGGTCTGGGCGTGAAGAACTACATGGTCACGGACAAGACCGGCGACGTGGTGGGCATGAAGGTGGTGGATGGCACGGAGGACCTGCTGCTGGTAACGGCGGCGGGCATCCTGATCCGCACACCTGTGGAAAACATCCGCGTAGCGGGCCGCGCCACCCAGGGCGTCATCGTCATGCGCTTCAAGGAGGAGGGCGACCGGGTCATCTCGCTGGCTCTGGCCGATCCCGAGGAGAAGGAGCAGCCCGCGTCGGAGGAGGCCCCGCTGTGAACGGCTCCGGGCTGGACATCATCGCGCGGATAGAGACGCCCTTTGCGGAGAAGTTCGGCGTGCCGCGGCAGAGCGGCATTGCCGACAGCCCCGGACGCATCGTGTTCGAAAAGCCCTTCCGGGACGTGGATGCGGTGCGGGGCCTGGAGGGCTTTTCACACATCTGGCTCATCTGGCAGTTTGACCGGGCGCAGCGGCAGAGCTGGTCGCCTACGGTGCGGCCGCCCCGGCTGGGCGGAAATGAGCGCGTGGGCGTGTTCGCCACACGTTCGCCCTTCCGGCCCAACGGCCTGGGGCTCTCCGCTGTGGAGCTGGAGCGTGTGGCCTTGGACGAGCCGGAGGGTCCGGTGCTGTATGTCCGCGGCGCGGATATGGTCAGCGGCACGCCCATCGTGGACATCAAGCCCTATCT
>UMLT01021422.1_pt1 | contig 17143 bp, 3 predicted proteins | sample 1966641 | NCBI WGS metagenome assembly UMLT01 (sample SAMEA4836208, study PRJEB28245) | human gut metagenome | biome: gut microbiome; material: fecal sample | place: Denmark | collected 2008 | reverse complement strand
ATTGTTATTATGTATATAAAATTATACGCATAATAACTTTATTTCACTATTATAATATATAATTGAAAATACTATCTTTTACGTTTGTTTAATTATATATAAAAAACAATTAACTAAGTGGAATAATTAAATCTTAAAGAAAGGAATGATAATTATGGCTGATACTAAAAGACACAATATACGTGAGAGAGTTAAAAAAGGACCTATAAATTCAGAATGGTTTAATAATGTAGCTAAAAGTATGGGATTTATATCTATGGATATTGCTAAAGAATTAATGCCTAATACTGCTGACTTCATGTCTCAAAATGCTGCAGATACTATGAGAATGGTTCAAGATATGAGAAAAAATATATCATCTAGAAATATGGTCGATAGACAAACAAAACAAATACCTCAAATCGAAATGGGTAGAAATATGTTACGTAATACTCTAGCTGATATAAAATCTGGTAATATATATAATAAAGAAAGATTATATAGTCAAGATAAATATGATAGTTCAAGTGATATTGATGATGATATTTTCGGTGATGATGGTGGAATAGAATTTTTAAACGATGATGACGACGATATGTTCGTAAACGATGATGATTCTTCGGTTACAATAAACAAAAACAATACTGTTAGAAATGTTATAGATATGATGCCATTATCTAATGTAGTTGCTGCAGGAACACAAGCTACAGTTCAAGCATTAGATGCAGTAAACACACAAAATAGAGCATTTGCTACAGAAAAAATGCTGGTTGATAATAGAATATTAAATACAATGGCTGGTGGATTAGAATCAATAAATGAAAATATGAGTACAATAGTTCAATTTCATAGTGATTCTACTAGTAAGTATTATGCTGCTTCTATAAAATTCTATGATGATTTTCTTAAGTCATTTGAAGAAAGAGTTGGTAGTAGTAAAATGCCAGGTGCAAAAGCATCAGATGATTCACTTGTAGAAAGTTTATATTCTTATACAGGAAATACAAAATTAAGTAAATATGTTGATCGTATTAAAGCTAATTTAAATGAAATGAAAGATGATAGTTTAATAGCTAGTCAAATAAGTGCTATGTTAAAAGACACTTCAGTGCTTAATCAATTTGTAAAAAATCCTTTAGGTAGTTTATTAGGATTTGGTTTAAAAGGTATATTAAAACCTGCTGTTGGACAAATAACAAAAGGTTTGGATGAATCTTTAAGTAGTATAATACCTTCTATAATGGCAAGAATAAATACTTTTGAAAATTCTAATAGTAAAATACTAGAATTCATTTATAAAACATTAGGTAGTAAAGTTAAATATAATGACAAAGTTGATTTAGGTAACTTTCATCAAGGAGAAATGCCTTGGAATGGTTTAGCTAATAAAACACTTACTGAAGTTATACCAACTTATTTACGAAGAATAGAATCAGCAATAACAGGTGCACCAGAAAGAATATTCGATTCAAACACAGGTAAATTTTCTTCTATTGATCAAATATCAAAAAATTTTGATAAAAAATTAGCAGAACAAGAAACTTCAGGTTATACAGAATTTACAAATAATTTTAATTCTATAATGAGTAATATGAATATGTCATATGAATTAACACAACAAATGCAAAAACAATTAGACGAATATTACAGAGCTATTACTAAACAAGGGTCAATTATAAATCCATTTGTTCATGAGGATACTAATGGACTGACTGTTGATGACCTTTCTAGTAAATTTTCTTGGGATCAAGATACAAGAGAATTATTTAGAGCAATAATGGGTCAAATGAGTAAAAAAGATTTATCTAAATTAGCAAGTAGTATGATAGAAACTAGTAGAGTTAATTCTAATCAATTCATGGAAGAAATACGAAGAGACCCAAATAAATATATGTATAGTACATTAAAAAATGGTTCAACATATGATGATAAAGGAAAATTGAAATATGATTACAGAGTAAATCCTTTATTAAAAGGTCAAACTGGAGAAACAGAAGGTATTTTATCAAATATAATGTTAATGTTAGCTAGAGGAATAGTAGTATATCCTAAATATGGTATAGAAAACCCAAATAGTGATATGTTCAATAAGCATAATGAAATAATGAATAATCGAAATTCATTTAAAACAGAATATGAACAACAACTACAAAGACTTAGAGGAACTACTAATAAAGAAAAAAAATATGACACAGATTTAGATTCAGCTTTATTTGATATGGATGAAGAAGAATTAGCTGATTTTGTAAAACAAGCAGCTGAAGAAGCTAACAAAAATAAAAATAAAGAAGATTTTAAGCAAAACTATTTTAGTAGAAAAGTAGGAAATAGATTAGGTAGATTTGAAGATATAGTAAATAGAACAACAAATGCAGTTGATGATGCAGTATATAAGATATTATTCGGAGGACCTATTGATGCTGATACAACAGACGATGATTTGTTAGAATATGTACAAAGTAAAATAGAAGATGCTAAGAATAGTGATATGTTTAGTGGAATACTAGGTTCAATACAAGATACTTATAGAGGAGTATTATCATATTTTACAGGTAAAGCATATAGAGGTTCTAATGGTCAAATAATAAAAACTGAAGGTGGTTTGGTAGATAAAATTAAATCAGGTTTTAATAAGATATTTGGTAAAGATGATACAAATAATCAAAATAATGAAAAACAAAGTATATTTAAAACAGTTACAGATAATTTTATGGATGGTTTTAAGCAATTTAAAATAATGGTATTTGGTAGAAAAGGTGTTTCTGAAAATGATATGAAAGAAACTATAGGAGATATAGGAGATAAAATAAAACAAAGAATGCCAAAAGCTATAGGAAAAGGTGCGGTAATAACAACTGTAAAAACAGCAATAGCTGCAAAAGCAGGTTTATTAGGAAGTTTATTATTACCTGGTGGTCCTATTGCAGGTATGTTAACTGCAACTACTTTTAGTTTCCTTAGACAATCTGAAACTTTTAATAAATGGTTATTTGGAGAAAAAGATCAAGAAGGAAAACGAATGGGTGGTTTTATTCCTAAATCTATTCAAGATATGGTTAGTCAACATGCCAAAGGTATCAAGATAGGTGGAGCTGTTGGTGCTGGTGTTGGTATGTTACCATTTTTCTTCTTACCTGGTGGTCCTATTACTGGTTCTTTATTAGGAGCAGGTATGGGAATAGTTTCTAAAACAGATAAATTCCAACAATGGTTATTCGGTGATAATTTTAATGATAAAGATAATAGAAGTATAAAAAATGGTAAATTTGCTAAATTCTTTAAAGATAGATTACCAAGTACAGGTTCAAAAGTTGATAAAAGATTAGCAACATTCTTAGGTGGAACTGGAATATTAGCAGGAATTGGTCAAGGTATAGGATTATTACCTTCATTCTTATTACCAGGTGGTCCTATAGTCGGAGCTATGTTTGGTTTAGCTGGTGGAATATTAGCATCTACAGATAAATTCCAACAATGGTTATTCGGTGATAAAGAAGCAGATGGAAAACGTTATGGTGGAATAATGACACAATTTACAAATTGGTTCCAAACTACTGTAATGACACCATTTAAAATACAAGCTGGTGAAATAAAAGATAGAATGCTTTATTTTGTAGAAGATAAAGTTGTTGAACCAGTAAGAAAAATGTTTGAACCTTTAACTCAAGCTTTTAGATTTATAGTAGATGATGCTAAAGAAAAAATGGGTGAAGTATGGACTAATTTAACTGATGGAGTAATAGGTGCTTTTAATGACCATGTTGTAAAACCATTTGGTGAAAAATTAGAAAAATTTGTAGTTAATCCATTAAAAAAATTATTTAGTACAGCGTTATCAATGGTTGGTAAAGTTTTAGGTACAATGGTAGCATTGCCTATTAAATTAGCTACAGGTGCAGTTGGAGGATTAGCTAATAAATTTAATAAACGCCATGTAAGAAAAAGTAAAATGAAAGAAAATAGAGAACAATATGGTTTTATAAGAGGTACTCTTAAATCTTGGAAAGATAGAAGAAAAGATTATAAAGAGAATATTTTTTACATGAGTGATGAATATAAAGAAAAAGAAAAAGAAAGAAAACGTAAAAAACAAGAAGAACGTGACGCTAGAAAACAAGAACGTGATGAATTATGGAAACAATATGAAGAAGACCGTCAATATGGTAAGCAAAATAACTGGAAATGGGCAAGTAAAAAACAAAAAGCTAAACATGAGCAAGAAGTAAAAGAAAGACAAGAATGGATGGCAGAACAAAATGCTTTAAAAACAAAACAACTTGCAGAGGATGCTAAAGAAACTAAAAATAGTATAAATAATATAGATGGTGTTATACAACAATTACCAGATTTTGAAACTAAAAAGAAAGAGCAATTAGAAAATCTTAGAAAATCTTTAGTTGAAAAATTAGATGAATTAATTCGTCAAGGTGCTGTTGTTGAAGACCAAGATAAAAAACGTCGTTCAGCTATAAAACCAGATTCTGATGTAAGTCATGAATGGAAAACTTCAAATATAAATCTACCTGAACTTGGATCTGATTCAATCAATAGTAAAGTAAGACAAATATTAAATGGTGAAGAACCTGCTTCAAATCCAAATGTTAGAGCAAGACGTAGACTTTCTGATATAAAAAATAGTTTATTTGATAATATACCTGATAGTATTAAGAATGTTTTAACTCAAAAAGATGGCACATTACCTGATATAAGTAAAATGTCAGATAAAGAAAGAACTCAGTTATTATTACAAACATTAAAAAATAAAGATAAAGAAGGCGAAAAATGGCTTAGAGATAGTTATAAAAGACAATTAAAAGAGAGAGCAAGACAACAAGGAAATTCACATGCAGATGGTCTTGATGAAGTTCCTGAAGATGGATATGCAGCTGAATTGCATAAAGGTGAAATGGTTGTTCCTGAAGAAGGTGCAGATGATTTAAGAGAAATGAGTGATAAAATAGATGATAAAGAAGACGAAAAAAGCGATAAAAAAGGTAATAAAAAACACTCTATAGTCGATAAATTATTTGGATCTAAAGATGGGAAAAAACAAGGCTTCTTTGGAAAAATGTTATCTAAATTCAGAAAAGATGATTCTAAAGATAGAGCTGATAATAGACATGGAATGACAGAATTAGAAGAAAAACAAGCACAAGCTAATATTGATGATGAACGTAGAGAATACGTTTCTAGAAAAAACGTTGATTGGTTAGAGAATAAATGGGATGAAGAGAAAAAACAAGAAGAAGAAACTAAATATAAAGCTGAAATTTTAAAAACATTACAAAATATGAATAGCAGAGATAAGAGAAAACAAAATTGGTTTGAAAAACTTTTCAGTGGTAAAGGTTTATTAGGATCATTCTTTGGTGGAGGATTATTTTCTGGTCTTCTTAAAGTATTAGGAGCTTTAGGTATAGGTGCTTTGATTGCTAAATTATTAGGTTTCTTTGGAGATAATACTAACTTCAAGGATTCAGTAAAAGAAGCAGTTGCTGAAGGTGTTGATACTGCAAATGGTTATGGTAATGAACAAAGATTAAATAAGGATAACCAATATGTTACTTCAGGAACATCAACAAAAGCAATGCAAATAGGTGTAAATAAAGTTGCTAAAACTATGATAAAACATGGTGAAAGTGCTGGTAAAGTAGCTATAAAAAGCACAAATGCAGTTAAAAAAGGAGTTAAAAAAGTTGCTGGTACTAAAGTCGGTAAAAAAGTTATCGGTGCTACTAAAGGTGCTACTAAGGGTGCTGTAAGTTGGGTTAAAAACGGTGGTGTAAAAAGAACTGCAGGCAAAGTAGCTAATAGTAGACTTGGTAAAGCTGTAGCAGAACATACTCCAGAAGTAGTATCTAAATCTAAACAACTTGTTCAAAAATTAATAACTAAAGCTGGAGGAAGTATAAAATCTTTTGCAGTTGAATTAGGTAAAAAATTCCCAGGAGTTAAATTTGCTTTAAATTCAGGTGCAAATAGAATATTTAAATTATTGACAGAAAATGCTCCACAAGTAGTTAAAAAATTTGGTACTAAAATATGTGCTGAAATAGGTGAAGATGCTGCTAAATCTATACCAGTTGCTGGTTGGATAGTTCAAGGTGGTATGACAGTATATGATTTAGCTACAGGATTTACAGCTGATAATACAGCCAATCTATTCCAAGTTCCAGAAACATCTGTAGATGCTACTATGAGAGGAATATCTTCAGTTATTCAAGCAGTATCTAATTTTGGATGGTTTGGTATTATATGGTTAGTTAATGACATAGCTAAAAGCTTTTGGGATATGTCTTTCTTAGGAGATTTAGCTAAATTAGCTTATAAACAAATAAAAGGTGGAGATACTACTAAATTCGATAGTAAAATGAGTGCCCAACAACAAAGATCTAAACTATCATACAAACAAGCAGTAGAAGCTGCAGGTGGTAATTGGGAAGATTTTAAAGATAAAGATCCAAGTAAAGTAGATATGAATAAATTAGGCATAAGTGCAACAGATCAACAGTTGATAATGAAAAATTATTCTAATGAGAAATATGGAACTAATTTAAACAATTCTGCATTCGCTGATGAAAAAAATCCTTTATTTGGTAAAAGAGTGTGGAAAAAAACTACTGATACTTGGAAAAATGCTAAAAGCTGGTGGTCTAGTTCTGATGCTAAATCAGCATATGGTATGCATCAAAATGCTAAATTATCAATAGGCGATAATGTTAATTATAAAGTAGGAAAATATGGTTTATGGGCAAATAACTTTATGGCTAAACATTTTGGTATTGGTGAAGAAAAAACTAATGCTCAATGGTTTAGAAGTAAGGATTATGATGATAAAGGAAATTATGTTGGAAATGGAAAAGGTACTAAAACTAAAGCTGAAGCAACACAAATAAAAGGTACAGAAACAGTTGACTATTCTAATAAAAAAATAAATGAATTAATGGAAAAAAATAAAAAAGGAGAAGGAATAGGATGGATAAATAACCTAAAGATGGGTTGGTATAAAGGAAAAAGACAAAGAGCTAGAGATAAAATGGGAGATAGTAGTGAAGACGGTAAAGATAAAAGTAAAGTTAATGCTATAGGACGTTTCTTCGGTTTAGCTAATATGGGTAAAGATATCCACAAAGATAAAGATGATGATAAGAAAAAAACTACTGGTGCAAAAACAACAGGTTCTGATAATAAAGCAGGTACAAAAACTACTGGATCTAAACAAGAAGGTGCAGGATATGGTGATGGTCCTAATACTGAATTAGAATCTCAAATAAATCCAGATAGTAAAGTTAAATATGAAAAAACAAGTGAAGGTTCTGGTCATTCTATATTCAATACACTTAAAACATTTATTAGTCCTAAACAAGCAAAATATAAAGTACAATCAGATGTAGCAGAAAAACCAGAAATGAATAAAGAAGATGAAAAACAACAAAATGAAACAAGTAAATTAAAATTTGGTAATGTTATATCTAGATTATTTGGTAAACACGGTGTTAAAACAACAACATCTTCTGAAGGAGATAAAGAAAAACGAGCAACAGATTTATTAAATATAAATGAAAAATCTACAGAAAATTTATCAGATGATATGACAAAGAGTCAATTGCTTATATCTAAATCATTTACAAAACAACAAAAAACTTTAGCAGATACTTATAAATCTTCTAGTAGAAAATTAGATAAAAATAGAAAAAGCATGACTAAAGAATTAGATATTCAACTTAAAAAATTTGAAAAATCTACTAAAAAAACATTTACTATGTTTAATAGTAAAATGAGCTCTATGATGGGTATAATGAATAATGCTTCAGTTAATACATCAACAGGAGCTGTTGTTAACAACAATGGCGGTGGCGGCATCATAAGTAATATAATAGATAAAGGTAAAGAATTCATAGATAATATAACAGGAAATAATGATAAAAAAGATAAAGAAGCAGCTAAAAATAATGAATCAGGTTCAACTGTGAATGGAAATGGTGCAAGTGATGGTCTTGGTGATATAAGAAAAGATAATGCTAACAAAAATAAAGATGATAAAGAAAAAGAAAAAGAAAAAGCAGGAACATCAGGAATAACAGAACAAGATAAATCTTTCTTAAAGAAATTAAATTACGAAAGAGTTACTCCAACAAAATCAGATTATCTAGATGTACCAGGAACTACAAATAATACAACTAATAATATAAATAAATCTTCTACTAAGATGGTATTTTATAGTCAAAATGATAGCCGTTGGTCAAATAAAATGATAGGAAATAAAACTATGGCTGATGCTGGTTGTGGACCTACTTCTGCAGCAATGGCAATATCTCAATTAACAGGTAAAATGGTTACACCAGAAATAGTAGCAGCTTTAGGAAGAGATGAATTACCAGGATATTCAACATTCTCATTATTCCCTGAATTAGCAGATAAATTAAATATGAATTATTCTGAAGCAACATCTAATTACGGTAGTTTTATAAAGAATAATTTAAAACAAGGAATTCCAGTTATAGTATCAGGTAAGAGTACAACAAAAAATTCTCCTTATACTAAAGATGGTCATATCATTATGTTATCAAGAATAGATGGAGATAAAGTATTTGTTCAAGATCCAAAAGGAAAAGAATTTAGTAAATACTATAAATTACAAGATGTTTTATCAGGTATATTAAAAACAATGACTTTTGGTCTTAGTAATAAAATGCAAATACCAAACTTACCATCATCTGGTGATATGGATATTGATACTAGTTTATATAAATCAGGATTAGGTGATGATTTAGACGCATATAGTGTAAATATGTTTTCTGATGAAAATGCTGGATTAGCTGGTACTGATAGTAAAGGTAATTCAGTAGCTTGGGGATATTTCTGTGATCCTTCAAAAGGTGGAATAACAGCATTATTTGGTCAAAAAAGATCTTCTTTTGGGAATGCAAGAGGAGAGCATGGAGCATTAGATTATAATGTGCATTATCAACCTTTATTTGCACCTAAATCAGGTACAGTTGTGGCTGAAAATGGTCATTGGTCTTATGGTAATTCTTTAGTTATTAAAACTAATGATGGTGATATGTACTATCGTTTAGCTCATATGAGTAAAAAAGATGTTAAAAAAGGCGATAAAGTTAAAATGGGTCAAAAATTAGGTGTATCTGGTAATACTGGACATTCTACAGGACCACATGTGCATTTTGAAATATTAAAAGGTGGTACTAGTAAAGGTGCCAATGGGGTTGACCCACTTAAGTATTATGACACATATAAATCTGGAGGAGCAGATAGAGTTAAAATTAAAGGTGGTATGTCATATGCCGATTATATGAAGAATTTAGGAAATATAGCTGAAGCAAATGCAGCAGGTTCTGATTCTAGTACTGGAGCAGAAGATTCAACTGCAACTGATAGTAATTCAGGTTCTTCAGAATCAATTGAATTAATGGGTGTATTTTCTAAAATGAATAAAATAGGTCAAAACTATATAGCATCTATATTTAATGGAAAAGAAGTTGATTTATTTGCAACAACAGGTACTCCAGAAAATGAAAATGCTGGTGTAACAGGTTCAGGAGATTTCCCTAAATATAATCTAAATGAACAACAAATAAAAGGTTTAGCACATATAGTAGAGGGAGAACAACCTGGAATTGAAGGACATTATGCTGAAGCTTCTCTAATGGCTAACTTAAATGATATCTCAGGAAATGATAAAGCAACTACAGAGAATTTAATACACAGAGCAACAAGTGGTTGGTTTGCTAATGGTAAATATAGATATAATCATCCTGGCAATCCTGCTAGTACTGCAATACAAGCAGTAAGAGATGTTATAGTCGGTGGAAAAAGAACATTACCTAGATATGTAAATGAACACGACTGCTTTAGTGATTTAACATCAGTATCAAATAATGGTAAATCATTTAGTAAAACTAATAGATCGGAATATAAACAATATGTAACTAAAATAAAAAATAGATATGGTGCATCTGGTACTTTCTATACTTTCCCAAATAGTAAAGCAGACCCATTCTATTATACTAGTGAAGAATATAGAAAAAAATGGGGAGAAAATCATTATAGTATAGGTTCATCAGATAATGCAGGAGCAGGATTTGGTGATGGATATAAATTTACAGACGCATCTGATAACTTAAGTTATTATAATCAATATTTTTTAAATAGAGATGAAGAACCTACTGAATTGGGAGAAAGTATTCCTTCAGATCAATTAATGGTAGATGACAATAAAAAAGAAAAAGATTCTGAAGAAGAATTTCCTTTAGGTGGTGCAGGAGATGCAGCTACTACAACTAGTAGTGTTCCAAGTATGAATGGATATGCATATTATTCACAAGTAGATAAACAATGGAACCAAAAAAGAATAGGTGGTTATGATATCGCACATTATGGTTGTGGACCAACCTCAGCTTCTATGATGTTAACTACATTATTTGGTAAACAAATAACTCCATATACTGTTGCTAAATGGGCTTATGGTAAAAAAGCCTGGGGCGGTGGCGGCATGGGATGGAGCATGCCATCTCTAATAGCAAGTAATTTTGGTTTAAATTTAACTAAAGAAATACAAGGTAAATCTGATGGAGCATTTGATAGTTTAAGAAGTCAATTAAATACTGGTCATCCTGTTATGTTATCTGGTAGAGCACCAGATAGAGCAGAAAACACACCTTTCACTCCTTCTGGACATATAGTATTAGCTGTAGGAACTAAAGGTAATGATATAATTATAAATGACCCTAGAGCAGCAAAAAGATCTAAAGCTTATACACAATCAGGAATGAAGAGAGGTACTGGATTAAGATATGGATGGGCTTTCTCTAAAACAGGAAATTCTAAAATACCTAAAGGTATAGAAACTGGAGGAACTTTTGTTCCTGGTGCAAATATAGCAACAGATGATGGTTCTGGAACAACAACTGAAGGAGCAACTGCTCCAACAGAATCAATAGAATTATTAGGTGTATTTTCTAAAATGAGTAAAATAATGCAAAACTATATAGCATCTATATTTAATGGAAAAGAAGTTGATTTATTTGGTACAACAAGCACTTCTACTGATTCATCAGCTGCATCACCATCATCTGGTTGTACAGGAACTTTCAGTCAAAGTGATTGGGATAAGGCTGTATTCATGGGAGACTCAATAATGGTTCCTATGGCTTCAGCTGGAGGAATACCTAAAAGCAGAGTTTTTGCAACTATAGGTGATACAGCTCAAAAAGGATTAAAGAAAGTAGATAGTGTAGCAAAATTAAAACCACCTCTAGTTATAGCAAACTATGGTACAAATGATGCAGAATATTGGCTTGATAATAAAAAACATAGAAATGCTTGGTATAAAGAAAATTATATAAAATTAATAAATGGTGTAAAAGCAAAATCACCAAATACTAAATTTGCATTAAATCAAATATTTGAAGCTGAAAAAGGTGATTATAAAAAAGGTATACCATCATTACAACCTATAACTGCAGAAGTAGCTCAAGAAACTGGATCAGTATTAGTCGATGTTCGTGATATAAATAAACAAGGTAAAAATTATCATCAAGGTGACGGTGTTCATTTTAATAGTGCCTTTTATCCTGTATGGAGAGATGCTTTAAAAGCTAAATTAGTAAGTGCTGGAAGTGGATATGGTGATTTATCTAATATACCTTATTTAACTGATGGTCAAGATTTAGGAGATCAATTAATGGGAGATTCTGCTGGTAGAGATGGTTCATCTGTAGTCGGAGGAAGTTCTCCTAGAACTATGAATAACTTTGCATACTTCTCTCAACAAGATTCATCTTGGAATAAAGAAACTGTAGATGGAGTTACTGTATCAAAAGCAGGATGTGGTCCTACATCAACTTCTATGATGTTAACAAATATGTTTGGTAAAGTAATAAATCCATTAACAATGACTAAATGGGCTTATGCAAACAATGGTTGGGATAGAGATGGTATGAAATGGAATCTACCTGAAACTGTAGCAAATAGATTTGGATTAAATATACACTATGAAAAAGAAGGAAAATCTGATGATAACATAAAAAGAATAAAAGAAGAAATAAAATCAGGTTATCCTGTAATAATGTCTGGAATGGCTCCTACTGATAATGATAACGAACCTTTTACTAGAAGTGGGCATATTGTTGTAGGTGTTGGTGTAGATAGTAATGGAAACATAATAGTAAATGACCCTAGAGGAATAGGCTATTCTAAAGCATTTAGTGATGAAAGTCTAAAAGCAGGAGTTGGTTTAAGAAAAGCATGGTCATTTGGCAAAGCTGGAAAATCAATAATACCTGATGATATACAAGTAGATGGTAATTATAATTCTACTAATCAAAGTGATGGAGATGGAAATACTTATCTAATAAAACCTGCAGGAACAGAAAAACAAGAATACGATAGCGATAGAGCAGGTAAAGGTGGAATATTATCTTCATTAAAATCTAAACCATCAAAAGTTTCTAAAACTAAAAATAATTTAAGATTAGGAACAGGATTAGATAAATTACAAGAATTATCTAGTGCTTCAGAAATAAAAAATAACAATAGACAACAAAATAAATTAATAGAATCAGTAACTAATTCAAAATTAAATGGAGCTAGCGTTGATAGTTTAATAGAAATATTAACTGAATTAAAAGAAATAAATAAAAATACAGCAGAAACAGCACAAAATGTATCAAAAATACAAATATATTCTGCTAATGAACCAGCTAGTAAATATAGTAAAGGAGCTAATGGTACTAAAAAAATATCTACAACTAGCAATAAAAGAGTAGGTATAACAAATGATAGTAGTTATAAAACTGCTAGAAATATAGCTAGTTTTAATTCATTATAATAAATAAAAAATCAGTCGGGTTATTTACCCGACTGATTTAAAAATATAAGGAGGTTTATATATGTCTAATTTATACAGAGAAAGATTACAAGATATAATAGAATATACTTCTATAGAAGATAAACAAACTAGACCTATGTTAAGAGCTAAACAAAAAGAAACTAATAAAAAAACAACAGATAAAAACAACAATGATGAAACTAAAAAAAAGCAAGATAAAGAAGACACTACTAAAGAAAAATCATTAGCTGATGAAATAATTGATTTAGTATCACTTGATTCAGGAAATACAAATTTAAATGCAGAGGAATATTCTAAAAAATTAAGTACTAAAATGACAAAAGAAATGAGTTTTGATTATCAAAATACTAGAATATTTGGAATGCCTCATCAATTTTTAAAAACAGCAGATTGTAGAATAGATGAATATAAAGCTTTTGGTTACTGTTTTTCAAAAGATATCTTTTTGGAAAGACCTGTAGTAACAATGGTACCTGGAACTACAAATTTCTTACCAGATATGAGTGCAAATGATAAAAAATCATTCGCATCTTTAATGGGTGATGTTACTAATGATAATAAAGAAGTTCTAAAATCAATATTAGCATCATTTGATGCCGATGGTGGTCAACGATATTATGATTTCAAATCAGATTATCCTTCATATATTAGATATGTTAATCTGATGTGTAGAACATGTGCTGTGTATTTAGGTATAGGTAATTTAAAAGCACCTGATTCTGAAACTCCTTATAAATATTATGATTGGGGAAATTATATGCCTTATGAAAATTATACTGTGCCAGAAAAACTAAAAGACGATTCACAAGCCTTTTCTCTTAAAGATACTTTATCTGCACTATATCAAAAATTAACAAGATTAACATCTGATGTATTTGTAGGATATCGTCAATATACTCATTTTTATGTTGACCCTTCAACAAGTGTTAGTGAAAGTATAAGCAATAGTGCACAAAAATCACAACTAGAAGGAATATTCGATACTACAGAAGCAACTATAAAAGAAGCCAATATGATTTTAAATTCTGTATCAGATGCAACATCATATGTACAAGATTTTTTAGAAAGTGCGACAAGTAAATTAATGGAAGTTGCAAATGCAACCACTTTAGGATTTTTTAATAATATACTAGGGAATGCTGGTCAGGAAGTAATTCATGGTGCAAATTTAATATATCCTGAAATATGGATGGATAGTGAATATAGTAAAGATTATACTATAGTAGTGGATTTAGTTTCACCTTATGGTACAGATGAAGCTATATATTTAAATATAATAGTACCTATGATTCACTTATTAGCATATTCACTACCTAGACAATCTACAGCAAACAGTTACGTTTCACCATTTTTAGTAAAAGCTTTTTCAAAAGGAAACTTCTCATGTGAAATGGGATTAGTTACATCAATAAGTTTTGATAAAGGTCCTGATAGTTCATGGTCTGTAAATGGTCTTCCAACACATGTTAAAGTAAGTATGAATATAAAAGATTTATATTCTAAATTAATGATGACTCCAGCTCATAAACCTAGTTTATTTTTTTCTAATCAAGGAATGATTGATTATTTAGGAAGTTTATGTGGATTAGATTTAACTGTTCCTAATATGACAACAAAATTAGAAACAGTTAAAGCATTACTTGGTGAATATCGTCCTCAAAATATAGTTGGTAGATTATATAGAGGAATGACAACAGATCTTAATAAAAAAATATGGAGTATAATTAACATTTAATTCCTTATAATACAAATTTATAAGGGGGGATAAATTTTGCCAAATAAAAAAGAATTATTAGAATATTGTAAAGAGTATGCAAAAATACCAGATGATATGTTTAGTAGATTACTTGATCTAGCTAGTGGAATGACAACTAAGAATGTAAATGAATTTAATAACAATGCAAAAAATAATTTAGAAACTAAATGGAGTGAAATAAAATTTGTATTTTTTTTCATACCAAAAGCAACACCAAGAGCTAGATTTACAAGATTTGGAGGACATTTTTATGTAAGTGATGCACAAAACAATCAAAAATTAATGAAGGATTTTTGTAAAGAACAATTAAAAGATTTTAAAATGATAGCTACACCATGTAAATTTTATTGTGATTTATATTTTCCAACACCAAAAGGAATGAATAAAGAAGAAAAGCTTAGAGCTGAACTAAAACTAATACGTCATATGAAAAAACCTGATTGGGATAATATAGGAAAAACATATTCTGATATGATTCAGAATACGATAATATTAGACGATTCTTTAATAATAGATGCTGGTGTATCTAAATATTATTCTACTAAACCTAGAATAGAAATAACTGTTATGTACGCTGACAGATATGATTCAAAATATAATGAAAAATGTATAAAAAATAAAAAAATATATAAAGATAATATTGAACGAATTGAAAGAAGATAAGGAAAATTCCTTATCTTCTTTCTTTTTATTTAACTATACTTCTAACTATTTTTTCTATATCTGTATTATTTAAATCTGTTAATCTAAGAGTATTGAAAGTTTCCATTATAGTATATTTTGTTATAGCTTCAGCCATAACTACATCCATTTGTGAATTCTTAGTATTATACATTATATCATCAGATATTGCATTATCATATAATTCATCTGTCATTTCAATAGCTTCAGTTAATATGTCTTCGTCATAATCAACATCGACAGATTCTATTAAATAAGCATCTTTTATTTCTGGTATTTTATTAGATATTTTTTCTAAATAAGTTTTAGCATTGTATAATATGCCATATTTATATGATGAACTATCTAATGATTCCATTACAGTATCTATTGTATCTGCATTACGTTTTATTAATCTTTCTGCTTGACTTAAGTCTATATTATTTTCACAATCTTTAGTCAATCCTTTTAATCCTTCACATAAGAATTTTACTTTATATGCGAATTCAATATTACTAGAATTAACATCATTTGCTTTAAATATAGGAGCAAAAACATTGTGTCCATTAAAATTAGTATACATAGATTCTAATGCAATTTGTTTAGCTTCATCATGACTATCTAAACGTTTATCTATACTATCACATATATCATCTAAACTATCTAAAAAACTTTCAATAACTATATTTTCTTCTAATACAGTATGTTTAAGAACAACAGCATTCATTGCTGATTCTTTTAACCAATTAGTATATTCTTTATTATATTTATATTCTTTCACTTCTTCATTAATATAGTCTTTTATTTTATCTAAATCTTTAAAAGAAGTAGCTTCATTTATTTTCTTTAATAAGGAATAACGTCTCATTTTAGAAGGTCTAGGCATATAATCATCATAATCTTTATTTTCATATATTGCTCTATCTTTTCCATATAAGAAATCTTGTTCAAACTCAGCTTGTTCTTTTACAGCTTTTTTCAATTGTTTTTTCTTGTCACTCAATGCTTTTGAATAAGTTGTTGATAACCAGTTAGCATGATCTTGTAATGATTTCTTTTCTTCATCATTTTTAGCTTTACTTATTTTAGCTTTTAACGCTACTTTAGCATTTGTTAATTCTTTTTGTAAATATTCTACTTCTCCAGCGTTCTTACAACTATTGACCATTTTAAGTAGACCATCATGAGTTTTATTAATGTCACCTTTTGCTTTTATTCCGTTTATTAAAAGTTTTCCAGCATTTCTAGCAGTAACTTTATAAGCATCTTTAGATATACCTTTCATTGCTTTTGGTAAATTTTTCATATTATTCACATATCTTTTAGCAAATCCTTCCATAACTTGGAATTGATCTCCATCATTTCCACATTCAGGACAATATTCAGGAGCTTCTCCTTCAGCAACATATCCACAAGATCTGCATACAAAACTAGAACTTTCTTCTATAACATCATCTATAAATGATTCGTACACATCTCCATTTTTTATTTCTTTTTTACGATTTGATATGTTATTTTTTACAGTAGGTATACAATATGTTTCTAACCAATCAATATAATCATCTATTTCTTCAATATAATCTGAATATTCTGGTTTTTTTGATAATACTTTTAGTTCTTTTTTCTTTGTTTTTACCAAAGCTTCAGCATTTAATTGTATAGCTTTTGAAGTCATAACATCATCTTTATATTCATCTATTAATTTCATTGCGTCTTCTTTGTAGCTTTCATATTTTCCTCTATCATTTTCTGCTCTTTTTATATAATCTTCTTTTTTTCTAAATAAGCCTTCTTCTATAAGATCTTCATCATCATCTTCGTCTTCTAGATATTTTTTAATATCTTCATCCTCAGCATCATCATCGTCATATTCATCA
>UMLT01046610.1_pt1 | contig 17565 bp, 9 predicted proteins | sample 1966641 | NCBI WGS metagenome assembly UMLT01 (sample SAMEA4836208, study PRJEB28245) | human gut metagenome | biome: gut microbiome; material: fecal sample | place: Denmark | collected 2008 | reverse complement strand
GTTCGCGAACCGTGACGGCGAAATTGTGCTGCTGCTGGATGAGGACGTATATGTGGACAGTGGGTATGATGGCTTCTATTACGGCGGACGCGAAACGGGCATTTGGCTGATTGAAGGGAAAACCGAACTCGGCGCAGAATGGGTGGACGGCTTCTTTGATGTGCAGAGCGGTGTTTACAGCGGCTTGAAGTGGCGGCAGGTGAGAATCTGGTGCTCGGATAGCCGACTGATTCCCGTGGCAGATGAAAACTGGAAGTGGGGCTATGTCAGCCGCGATACGGGCGAAATGGTAATTCCGGCGAAGTATGATTCGGACAACATGGGTTCCAATTTTTATGATGGGTACGCCGTTGTCACAGTCTGTGATGATGATTACAACATTGTGCAGACGCTGCTGATTGACGAAACGGGGAAGGAATATCCCCTGCCGGAGGGCATCCATGAGGAATACTGCGATATTGAGATTGGTGACGGGCTGTTTGAAGTGGTGGGTGCAAACGGCTTATACGGCTACTGCAATACAAGCGGCGAAGTGGTGATTGAGCCGCAGTTCGCGTATGCCTTCGAGTTTGAGGATGGCTATGCGGAGGTTGAATTTACCGACGGCACTTATGGTGTCATCGACCAGACAGGAAATGTAGTGATGCGCACGACGGATACGCACTATGCAGACGTCCGGCATGGCTGCTATGTGCTGCCGACGGGCGAACACAGCTTCACGATGTACAGCGTGGCGGGCGAGGAGTTGTTCACCCTGCAAGGCGAAAATATCGTGCGGCTGTGGACGCCGGAAGAAAACGGCTTGTGCATGTACGTCGTGGAGAAGGGACGACAGCGCCGCTGCGGCTGGGTGAACATGCAGGGCAAAATCATCAGCGAAGCGAAGTGGAATTTTCCGGATTATGACCAGACGGGCGTGTATTTCCCGTCGGGATTGCAGGCAGTGTACGATATAGACGGCACGAGGCTGGCAGGGTATCTCGACGAAAGCGGCGAACTGGCGATTCCGCTGCAATTCAGATTTGTGACGCAGTTCTACGGCAAGCTGGCGTATGTAAGCATGGAGCAGGACGACGGCACGACCCAATACGGCTACATCAACCAGCAGGGCGAATGGGTGTACAGCTGGACGGAATAATCCCTCGGCGGCGGTGGAAAATGACCATCGCCGCTTCTTTGTGCCTTGACATGGAATGTCCTCAATGGTATAATAAAGATGATATTGTCCATCTGCCTGCACGGGCGCTGCGGGAAAAAGCAGCAGTGCCCGTTTGGAGGTGCGGAAAACACATGACGCAGGGGGATGAGCGCATGAAGGCTGCGAAAGCGTCGATTCGCCAGCGCCTGACCCACAGCAAACTGCCGATGCTGGTGCTGGTCGGCGTTGTTTTATTTGCGCTCATTTTCCTTGGGATGCGCTTTTTCACCCGCTATACGCGAGAAGAACTCTACCGCGAAAGCCAAAATCAGCTGACGGAAATTACGTCGCAAATGTACGAGAAGCTCTCCATCACGCTGGAACAGCAGTGGGATTTCCTGACCGTAATGGATAGGTCCGTAGCTTTCTACGCCCCGACGACACAGGAGGCACTCGTGCAGCTGCTTCAGGCGACACAGAATCAGCTGATGTCGCAGGACAGCGCCCTGCGATTCCTTGCGATTGACGAAAGCGGAAACCTGATTAACGCGGCGGGAGAGCGGATGCCCTGCGAATTTGCCGATACGCTTGGCATGACGGGGCGACAGTGCTTCCTTATTCGCGGCAAGGGCGGCGATGAAAATCAAATGGTCTTTTCCCTGCCCATCATGCAGCCGCTGACGGTTGCGATGGGGGAAAAGAGCATCCGCATCACGCATCTGGTGCTGCTCAAGGGCATGAGCAGCCTGACGCCGTTCTTCCGCAGCAGCGCATTTCACACGCAGAACAGCACCTATGTCGTCATCAGCGACGGCGTGAAGATGTATTCCGACGCGGTGGATGAGAACATCAACTTTCTGGGGCGGAACATTTATCCGGCGCTGCGGACGCTCCGTTACCCGCACGCGGGCAATTTTGATAACTGTCTGACGGAACTTGAAGCATCCGACAATCATTTCACCTGCACCGATGTGCTGGTGGACAAAACACAGTATTTCTTGTGCATGAAGCGCCTAACCGGATGCGACTGGACGATGCTGTTCCTTGTGCCGGGGGTGGAGGTCGCTGCCGGTGCGCGCGCAATGGTGGATTCGATTACGCTGATAGTCAACATTGCGTTCTTCGTCTTGCTGCTGCTGACGGTGGGGGCAATGTACTTTCTGTTGACGGCGATGCAGAACCGGGAGCGCTACGCCGTGGAGACGGAGAACGCGCAGGCGCTTGCACAGGCGAACGCGGAGCTGGATCAGGCACGTCAGGCAGCGGTGGATGCGCTGAAACTGGCGGAATCCGCCAACGTATCCAAGACGGCGTTCCTGACGAATATGAGCCATGACATCCGCACACCCATGAACGCCATCATCGGCTTGACGAACCTGATGCAGCACGACCTGAACAACCCGGAGAAGCTGCAGGCCTACATCGACAAGCTGCATACATCCAGCGAGCATCTGTTAGGGCTGATCAATGACGTGCTGGACATGTCCAAAATCGAGAGCGGCGCGGTGACGCTGCGCATGGATGAAGTCAATCTTGCTGAGCAGATTGAGCAGATTGAAGCCATCATCCGCCCGCAGACGCGCCAGCGCGGACAGCACTTTATCGTCCGCGCGAGCCAGATTCACCACGAGAATTTCATCGGCGACGCGACTCGCCTGCGGCAGGTGCTGCTGAACATCCTGTCCAACGCGGTCAAGTATACCCAGCAGGGCGGCGAAATCAGCTTTGACGTGCGCGAGGTGTCCCGCAGCGGGCATTCGTATGTGAAATATGCCTTTGTGGTCAAGGACAACGGCATCGGCATGACGGAGGAGTTCCAGAAGCACCTGTTTGACGTGTTCACCCGTGCGGAGGATTCCGTGACGAACAAGGTGCAGGGCACGGGGCTGGGCATGGCGATAAGCAAGAGCATTGTGGACATGATGGGCGGCGTGATTAACGTCGAGAGTGCGCCGGGCGAAGGCAGCCGCTTCGAAGTGCTGCTGGAGTTCAAGGTGGACGCACAGGCGGATGACCGCGCGCACACGGTGAAGGACTGCCATCTGCTGCTGGTTGGCTATGCGCCGGGGCGCGTGGTGGACGTGCAGGATGCGCTGGAACACACACCCGTGACGGCGGAGGCGGTCGAGCGTCCTGAAGACGCGGTGAGCATCCTGCGGCAGGAGGATGTGGACGTAGTGCTTTTGTCCTGCCAGTATCGCGCGCCGGAGATGCTGCGCCCTCTGGTTCGCCAGATGCGCGAGGCCGCCGGGAAGCCGATTTTCGTATTCTGTATGCAGGCGGGGCAGCGCGAGGAAGTGCTGGATATCATCAGCGCCTGCGGACTGGACGGCTTTGTGCCGCTGCCGTTCTTCCTCTCCAATCTGGAGAACGAGATGGCGAAACTGCGTACGGAATTCGGCAATATCGGGAACGCGGACGGCACGTCGGTGTTGAACGGGATGCGGCTGCTCTGCGCGGAGGACAATCCGCTGAATGCGGAAATTCTGGAGGAGCTGCTGCACATGCAGGGCGCGACCTGCACGATTTACAGCGACGGCAAGCAGCTGGTGGAGGCGTTCGACCACGTCCGCCCCAGCGACTACGACGTTATCCTGATGGACGTGCAGATGCCCGTGATGAACGGCTACGAAGCGACGCGCGCCCTCCGCGCCAGCGACAACCCCGTCGGCCGGACGATTCCGATTATCGCGATGACCGCGAACGCCTTTGCGGACGACATTCAGCAGAGCTTGGATGCAGGCATGGACATGCACCTCTCCAAGCCGATTGACATTGCGGTGCTGGAAAAGACGCTGAGCCTCTTCCGCACGGACAAGAAGAACCACGGGCGGGCGGTGTTTAAGCGGAGGGTGATGGAGATGGAGAAGTGAGGGGGAAAGCCTCTGGCTATCTCTATAATGGTTTTCGCTGCGATGTTGAGGATGCAATTCTCCTTGCAACGATAAAAACCAACTACGGTAGTGTGAACCGAAGGGGTCAAGGGGGCGATCGGAAAGCCCCCTTGTCGCCTCCGCAGAGGCGAAATCTTCCTGCAATGAAAGATTGTCTGCTTTTTCAGACTGCCAAAGTTGATTTCTTTATCATGCTGGTAAAAAGAGCAGCTTCCAGAGGGCAATGAAAACGGACGAAGTCCGCGATCGCCCTCTGGACTCCTTCGGCGGTCGCCTCCCATGTTACATGAACTGTATTGGGAGCTTTTTAGTTACTGGCAGGGACGCTTCGCTGCCTGCGCCTTTGTTGAGCGCGTTTGGCATACTGGTCGCCCGCGGAACGGTTGGGGCGTTGCCCCAAACCCCACAAGGGACGCTGTCCCTTGACCCTGCAAGGGGCAAACGAAAAGGGACGAAGTCCCCCCTTGACCCTTTTTCGCGATTGAGTTGGTCGCTCTTCCTTACTTCTTCCGCGTGTTGCTCCGATTTCCCCCTATCCATCCCCATACAAAACCGCGCGGTCTGCGTTTTTCGCACAGACCGCGCGGTTCTGTTTATCCCATCACCAGCGCATATAAAGTTCGCCATTCTCATTCACGTCGATGGTCAGCGTATCGCCCGGCTTCACATCCGCGGCAATAATATGCTTTGCCACCAGCGTCTCAATCTTCGACTGAATGAACCGCTTCAGCGGACGCGCACCGTAGACCGGGTCAAAGCCCTGATCAATCACGGCATTCATCGCCGCGTCGGTCAGTTCCACCTTCAGCTGACGATCCGCCAGACGCTTGTTCAGGCTGTCCAGCATCAGCAGCACAATCTTGCTGATCTGCTCCTTCGTCAGCGGCTTGTAGTACACAATTTCGTCAATACGGTTCAGGAACTCCGGACGGAAATGCGTCTTCAGCAGCGCATCGACCTGCGCGCGCGCTTCGGGCGTAATGTCGTCGTTCGCGATGCCGTTCAGGATGTATTCGCTGCCGAGGTTGCTCGTCATAATGAGGATGGTGTTCTTGAAGTCTACCGTGCGCCCCTGACTGTCGGTGATACGACCGTCATCGAGCACTTGCAGCAGGACGTTGAACACATCCGGGTGCGCCTTCTCCACTTCGTCGAACAGCACGACGGAGTACGGATGGCGGCGGACGGCTTCGGTCAGCTGACCGCCCTCGTCATAGCCGACATATCCGGGAGGTGCGCCAATCAGACGCGATACGCTGAATTTCTCCATGTATTCGCTCATGTCGATACGCACCATGTTCTTCTCGTCGTCAAACAGCGCCTGCGCAAGAGCCTTTGCCAGCTCGGTCTTGCCGACGCCGGTCGGGCCAAGGAACAGGAAGCTGCCCAGCGGACGGTTCGGGTCTTGGATGCCCGCACGGGAGCGCAGGATGGCTTCGCTCACGCGCTTGACGGCTTCATCCTGCCCAATGACGCGCTGATGCAGCGTATCCTCAAGGTGGAGCAGCTTCTCGCGCTCGCCCTCCATCAGCTTCGCCACCGGGATACCCGTCCAGCGGCCGACGATTCGGGCGATTTCCTCCTCCGTCACCTTGTCGCGCAGCAGGCTGTCCTCGCCCTTGGACTTCTCAGCGATGGCTTCCTCCGCCGCCAGTTCCTTCTTGAGCTTCGGCAGCTCGCCGTACTTCAGTTCTGCTGCCTTGTTCAGGTCATACTGACGCTCGGCGCGCTCCATTTCGGCGTTCACGCGCTCGATTTCCTCGCGCAGTTTGTTCACCTTCGTGATGGCGTTCTTTTCGCTTTCCCACTTCGCCTTCATCTGGTTGAACTCGTCGCGCTGCTCCGCCAGCTCCTTCTGAACCTCGGCAAGACGCGCCTTGGTCAGCTCGTCGTCATCCTTCTTCAGTGCCGCTTCCTCAATTTCCAGCTGCATGATGTGGCGGTTGATGTCGTCCATCTCGGTCGGCATGGAGTCGATTTCGGTACGAATCATGGCGCACGCTTCATCCACAAGGTCAATCGCCTTGTCGGGCAGGAAGCGGTCGGTGATATAGCGGTTGGAGAGGGTCGCGGCGGCAATCAGGGCGTTGTCCTGAATCTTCACGCCGTGGAACACCTCGTAGCGCTCCTTCAGACCGCGCAGGATGGCGATGGTATCCTCAACGGACGGTTCGCCCACCATGACCGGCTGGAAACGGCGCTCCAAGGCCGCGTCCTTCTCGATATACTGGCGGTATTCATTCAGCGTCGTCGCACCGATGCAGTGCAGCTCGCCGCGCGCCAGCATCGGCTTCAAGAGGTTGCCGGCGTCCATTGCGCCGTCCGCCTTGCCTGCGCCGACAATCGTATGCAGCTCATCAATGAACAGCAGGATGCGCCCTTCGCTGCGCTTGATTTCCGCAAGCACCGCCTTCAGGCGCTCCTCGAACTCGCCGCGGAACTTCGCGCCGGCAATCAGGCTGCCCATATCCAGCGAGAAAATGGTCTTGTCCTTCAGCGAATCCGGCACGTCGCCGCGCACGATTCGCTGCGCCAGCCCTTCGGCGATAGCGGTTTTGCCGACACCTGGCTCACCGATCAGCACCGGGTTATTCTTCGTCTTTCGGCTCAGAATACGGATGACGTTGCGGATTTCGCTGTCACGGCCGATAACCGGGTCGAGCTTGTGCTGCCGCGCCATCTCCACAAGGTCAGAGCCATACTTCTTCAGCGCGTCGTACGTTTCCTCCGGGTTGTCGGTGGTCACGCGGGTTGCGCCGCGCACGCCGGACAGCTCCTTCAGGAACTTCTTCTCGTCGTAGCCCATGCGGGTCAGGATTTCCTTGACGTGGGCGTTCGGCTTCGACGCGATGCCGAGGAAAACATGCTCAACGGAGAGGTACTCGTCCTTCATCTGCTTGGCGCGGTTTTCCGCCTCCAGCAGGGCTTTCTCGAAGTCCGGGGAAATATAAACCTTGTCTGCCTCGCGGCCGGGGCCGGACACGCGCGGAATCCGCGAAAGCGCATCATTCAGCGCGGCACGGAAAGCATCCACGCTGATGCCGCACCGGGTCAGCAGCTGCGGGATGAGCGCCTTCGCATCTTCCGTCAGGGAGAGCAGCATATGCTCCTCATCCACCTGCATGTGCTGATATTCCACCGCGATTTGTTGGGCGCGCTGGAGAGCTTCCATCGTTTTCTGGGTGAACTGGTTCGTGTTCATAACCAAACCTCCTTTCGAGGGTTTGACTTTCTTTGACTTTCGTCAGACTCTATTGTATTCATTTTCTCCCGTTTGTCAAGAGGTTTTTTTGAAAACTTTTTGTGAACATGTGAGAGCGTCGTTCTGTGTGATAATAGGATAGGGCAGATGCTTCTGCTTAAGCCGTTTGCGATTACAAACCGCAAAAAAGCTTGATTTTCGAAAGCTTTGCGATAGTAATCCGAAAAAAATCCAAATTTCTCACATTTGACACGTCCCCTTCAATGCGCTATAATCATCTCCGAAACCATCGTACAGGAGGTCAACCCATGATTCGACGGGCGACAGAGGCGGATCTGCCGGAAATGCGGCGCGTGTTTGATGCCGCGCGCGCGTATATGGCAGCGCAGGGCAATCCGAACCAGTGGGAGCCGGGGTATCCGACGGACGAGGTGCTTCGCGGCGATATGGCGCGCGGCGGACTGCATGTTCTGGCAGATGATACGGGGATTTACGGCGCGTTCGCGTTCTTGACCGGGGATGACCCGACGTATGCGGAGATTGACGGCGCGTGGCTGTCTGACCGCCCGTATGCGACGATTCACCGCGTTGCGTCGGACGGGACACATCGGGGCGTGTTTGCCGAGGTGATGGCGTTCGCGATGGCGATGCAGCCGCACTTGCGAATTGACACCCATGCGCAGAATCTTCCGATGCAGCGCCAGATTGAGCGGTTCGGGTTTCGGTACTGCGGCGTGATTCAGTGCCGGAATGGGGCGCGGATGGCGTTTGAGCGCGTATCGGAAAAGAAGTAATTTTGCACTGCGCAGAAAAAAACAGGCTGAAGGTGTATGCTGCTCATGGAGACTTTTCATGCCGGAAGAAGCTCTTAAGGCTTGAATTTATCGGTTTTATCGGCGTTTTTTCTCTTGCGGGAACAATATAAAACAGCAAGCTGAGCGAAAAGGCTCGGCTTGCTGTTTTTCTACTTCCATAAATGACCGGCTGCATAAAAAGAGCAGGAACATAGGAGGGCTTAAAGAAATCGGAAAGCCCTTGGACGCCTTTTACCCCAACAAGTCCTTTAACCAGCCGATTGCCCCGATTTCCTCGTGCACATCCGCGCGCAGCTTCTTCTTCTCCATGTCAATTGCATCCCGATACACCCGAATTTCCTTCGCAAAATCCCCGCCAATCTCCGCGCGCCGCTGATACACGCTCCTTGACGCTTCTTCAACTTCCGCCTTATCAAAGTTGATATTCGTCCCAAAGTACAAATTATCCTGATTTCCCGCGCCCCAGTTCATATCATTCAGCGTATCAATCACCGCGGGCGAGAAATAAATGGAGTAGCTTTCCAGGCAGTTATTAACCGTCGCAACATATTGGTCAACAGCCGTTGCCGGGTCGTGGCGTACCAAGCAGTCAATGATGTGCTGGCACAGGGCAATGGTCTCCTGCGGGGCCTGATGCGGCACAATCGGGCGCTCGTACATCAAGCCTAAGAGGTACTTCTGGCAGTAACGGAAGGCGTTCAGCACCTTGCGAATCAGCGGGCGGCCCGCCTGACGCAGGCGAGTCATTTCGGCAATATCACCGGCTTCATCCGCGGCAAGATAGCGCGCGTTCAGGGTGTCGATGCGCGTTTTCAATGCCTGTGCGGGCGGCAGAAGAGATTCGACAACGCTGCGGTACAAAGCAGCATCCGCGCCGGACTGCGCAAAAATGTCCGCATCCAGCGCATCTTTCAGGCGTGTATACTGCGCGGTGAAATCCAGCTGCAAGGCGGGCATCTGGTCGATGTAAATCGCCAGTGCGCCGTAATAGCGCAGGTTGAACGCCATCACCGCGTCGTTGTAGGTATCGGGCGTGTCGTACTGCGTATGGTAATAGTCGATGTAGAACGGGTGAACGTGTTCCATATCCTTTTGCAGCAGGAAGCCGTTGACCGTGGATGGAACGCCCGCCGCGTAGTAGGAAAAATCATCGGAATAGGTATAGGTTTGATAGCCTTCGGTCAGCACGCCATCCGGGAAGCAGCCCTGCGGTTTGGGCGCGTAGGGATAGCGCGTGGTGAAGTCGCGCAGGAGCGAGAACATTTCCGGCGCGGAATAGGTTGTGGTGTACGTCGCGAACTCATATGCGGGCAGCTCGAAATTCAGGAACGCCAGCGTTTTGCCGACCCACTCCGGGTGCAGGGTGTTAATCATTTCCCACGCGCCGACCGTCCAGTCGAACTGCGTGTAGCTCGATCCCCATTCCTCTGCGCCGTGCAGGCAGAACACGATGTCATTTTCCGGCTCGAAACCGCTATCCAGCATGGCTTTTGCGGCGGCCAGCACCAGCCCGACGGCACAGCAGTCATCCTGAAAGCCCCAGAAGTGCGTGTCATAGTGACCGCCGAGGAGAATCTGGAATTCGGAGGACTTGCCGCGGATGCGCCCGGTGACGTTGTAGGTTGTCCCCTTGCCGATTTCAACGGTGTTATCCACCTTCAGTGTTCCCAGCACAGTGCCGTGCGGCAATTGCGCGCGGATTTCACGGCTTGCGCGAACGCCGATGGAGCAGGTTGGGATGCTCGTCGGGCCGCAGATATCCTGACTGTTCAGCGCGTCGTCCGCAACCTGCCCGAAACCGCCGACGTTCGCCGCGAGAATCGCAGCCGCGCCCTGATGCTCCGCTTCCAGCATGGGGTAGGTAATCCACCAGTCGGCGCGCTGGTCAATATCCACCAGCACGATTTTGCCCTTGACATCTACCCCCTCATAGTCATACATTGTGCCGCGCCCGACATAGACAATCGGGGCGGTGATGCCTTCGGGGACGGTGGATGCCGTGGCGTAGGTATAAACAGGGTATTCCTTGCCGTTCACGGTGAAGGATGCGCCGTTGAACTGCCACTTATCGCACTTCGCCGCCGCCTTTTCGACGTCGGACAGCCCGATTCGGCGCATTTCCTCCGCAAGATAATCCGCCGCGGCGTGTTCCGCGTCGCTGCCTGCCTGACGACCGCCGTAGGTGGCGTTATTATGGAGATGGAGGTCAGTGGCGAGGCGGTGCGCGATGGAATAGGCATACTGGGAATTGGCGGCGCTGCTGAACGCGTCGTGGAGGGACTGCAAAGAGCGTCGCTGATGCGCGGCGGGGGATTCGTCGGCGCGGGCGCACGAGGGCAGCAGCAGGATGCAGACAAACAGGATGAGCAGGAAAATGAACATCGTAAATCCCTCCTAATGCAATGAAATCGCAGGGGTTTCGCGCCTGCGGGCGCCCCCTTGACCCCTTCGTCGGTCGCCTCTAAGCGACGTTTGGGGTATTGTAACTGATTTTTGGTTTCCCAATAAACACGCGGAAACTGTATGATAGACGCAACTAACTCAATCGCGAAAAGGGTGTCGAGAGGGTCGAAGACCCTTCGCGGGTGCAGGGCAGAGCCCTGCCGGAGTCCAGAGGCAGAGCCTCTGGCGCCTCCCCATAAAAAATGCGACTGCCAGCGCAGCCGCATGATACGTTGGTCAGATGTAGTCGGAAATGTAGGGGGCTTCATGCAGCAGCGCGTGGTCAAGACGGGCAATCGCTTCGTCAGAGCCTGTGATGCGCCCGATGCGCGCTAACTTTGCGGCGGTCTTGTAGCCGATGAGCAGGGTCGAGAGCGTCGCGATGCTCATACGCAGCTCGTAATCCGGGTCGCGGTCGGTCAGCGTGCAGTTCCCGCCCTCGAACCAGACGCGGAACGGGCGGTTGTTCCACGGCAGAAAGGCATCATCAATATCCAAATCGAAGCAGACGCCCTTTTCCTCCGGCGAACAGTGGTAGAGGTGCAGAAACTCTTCCACATCGACGATGCGCCCCATGATGTACGGGCGAATCATCTCGCGGATATCGCCGTCATCCATCTCAAAGGCAATCGGCTCGTTGAAGTAGGAGTTGCCGCGCACCTCGTCAATCATCGAGTCATGCGCACGGATGTATTCCCACAAGCCTTCATGCGCCTCACGGTTGATGTAAATCATTTCCTTGATGTGCATGATATCATCCTTGATGAGATAAACCATGTAGCCCATCGGGGTAGCGTGCTGGTCGTAGTAGACGGCGACGACGGTGTCATCCTCGTCCCAGCGCCAGTATTCCTCCCACGCCAGCGAGTTGCGGAACAGGCACCCGTGGGTGCTGCTGGCAAAGCGCGTGTGGAGGTTCATAAAGTCCTTGTTCTCCCAGTTGACACGGCGGACATAGCCGGGCGCTTTCGCCTTGGATGGGATTTGCCTGTCCTTGACGGTGAAGGAGATTTTGTTGGAGATGATTTCCCAGCCGAAGCGGCGGTAGAGCGGGATGGAGTAAGGGAACAGCATCCCGAAGGGCTGTTTGCGCTCCCGCATGTGTACCAGCGCTTGGTACATCAGGCGCTTCATGATGCCGTGCCCGGTGTATTCCGGGTAGGTGCAGACGCTGGTGACGAACCCGATGGGGTACACCGAGTCGTAGATATTCGCCTTCAAGGGGTAGACGGCAATCTGTGAAATGAGGGTTTCGCGGTCAAAACAGCCCAGCACGTCCGCGCGCTTGAGCACGGGGCACTTGGACTGCTTGATTTCCTCGTCCTTCCAGCCGGTGTCGAACAGTTCTTGCTCCGTCACCTGAAAGGCATAGCGAAGCAGGGCGTTGTACTGGTCAAGGTCATCGGTCGTCAGCGGTCGTATCTGATAGCCCTGCGGCAAATCCATGCTTTGTTCCATGTAGGGAAACACCTCCTGCGTTACACTGAAATTGTAACGCGAAACGCCGGTGAAGTCAAGGGGAAAAGCGCTGCCGGACTTTTTCAAAATGCGAAGGTTGCACAAATGCGCTTCCTATGCTATAATAAAATGTCCACGGAATGTTCATTAGCGGACATTCCGCGTTCAGACACTTTGCGAATATACCGGGGCGCGCAGGCTGCTCCGTTTTGAAACATTGCAGCAGGAGGTGAGCCGGCACTATGCCGGATACCATGTTCATGAAAGAACGAATGCTCATCACGGGCGGTCACGCGCTTCAGGGAACGGTACACATCAGCGGCGGTAAAAACACGGCAGTGGCGGTCATTCCCGCAACGCTGCTGTGCGACGAACCCTGCACCATTGAGAATCTGCCGGATATTTCGGATGTTCATGCGCTGGTGGATATTCTTTGCAGCCTTGGCGCAAAGGTGGATTACGAGCCGAACCGCTTCATGACCGTTGACCCGCGCCCGGCGGAAGGCTGGCAGGTCTCCTACCGCGATTCGCAGCGCCTGCGCGCAAGCTACTACCTGCTGGGTGCGCTGCTGGGGCGGCGTGGTCAGGCGGAGGTATACCAGCCCGGCGGATGCGAAATCGGGTCGCGCCCGATTGACCAGCACCTCAAGGGCTTCCGGATGCTGGGCGCAAATGTAGAACAAATGGGCGGGCGCATCAAGGCGAAAGCGGACGTGCTGACGGGCACGGACGTTGTTTTTGACTGCGTATCTGTCGGCGCGACGATTAACGTGATGCTCGCCGCTGCCAAGGCACACGGCACGACCATTATCTACAATGCCGCCAAGGAGCCGCATGTCGTGGATTTGGCGAACTTCCTGAACTCGATGGGCGCGCGCGTCAAGGGCGCGGGCACGGATGTTATCCGCATCTTCGGGCGCGATTATCTCCACGGCGCGAACTACACCGTCATCCCTGACCAGATTGAGACGGGCACGCTGATGATTGCGGCGGCGGCGACGCACGGCGATGTGGAACTGACAGGCTGCATTCCGACGCATATGGAAGCGCTGTCGGCGAAGCTGCTGGAAATGGGCGCGCGCGTGACGGAATCCGACGATACCCTGCGTGTGCGCGGAACGCTGTGTGGCTACCGCGGCGTGAACATCAAGACGCAGGTGTATCCGGGCTTCCCGACTGACCTGCAGCAGCCGATGAGTACGCTGCTGACGACAGCGATGGGACAGTCCATCGTCCGCGAAACCATCTTTGAATCGCGGCTGAAGCATCTGACCGAAATTGGGCATATGGGCGCACACGTTCAATTCGTGGACAACGCGACGGCGATTATCGAGGGCGTGCCGGAGCTGTACGGCGCACCGGTAACAGCCACCGACCTGCGCGCGGGTGCGGCGCTGGTGATTGCGGGCCTGATGGCGCGCGGCGTGACGGAAATCTACGAGCCGGAGTACATCGACCGCGGCTATGAGCATCTGGAGGACAAGCTGTGCTCGCTGGGCGCGGAAATCCGGCGCGAGAAGTTCGAGTGACGGGGTTCCGAAGGATGACCATGAACTGTTCAAAATTCATGGCTTCGGATATTGATATATGCCAGGCAGCATCACATCCCTTGCTGTTGGATGCGCTGACTGCGACGGCTCCATGAATCAGGCGCTTGGCTGCTGATTCCGTGGGACAACCTGCGTGCCTTCGAGTGAATTAGAGTGTGTTTCTAAATTCACCCGGCAGCATTTTCGGCATCTTTTCTTGCACTTCTGCGTCTTCAAACCTCGATTTACCGCCAGTAAACCTTCGGTTTTCATCCTTGAATTGCAAGAAAATCTGCTCGAAACTGCACCGGTCTCATTTTAGAAACACACTCTAGGATAGCAAAACAGCCGCAGAGCAAACAGGAGGTGTTGGCGATGCGGAATCCATTTGGCGTATTGGGGTTGGAAGCGTCTGCCGACGCGGATCAGGTGCGCGCAGCATATCGCAAATTGGTAAAAACTTGCCATCCCGATAAATTTCAGGACGAAACGGAACGAAAAGCCGCGCAGGAAAAAATGATTACGCTGAATCTGGCGTATGAGGAAGCGATGAAGCTCGCGGTCAACCGGACGACGGCATCCGCTGCCTTCAACCGCGAACTTGACCAGCAGGATGCGCTGACACTGGCGGCAAAGATGCTCCGGCAGGATAATCCTGAAGCGGCACTGCGGCAGCTCCTGCGCGCATCCACCCGCGACAGTGCATGGTACGCCATGCAGGGCAAAGTGCTCATGGCACTGGAACAGTACGAATCGGCACACCAGTCCTACCGCGAGGCGATTCGCCGCGAGCCGAACAACAACCTGTACCGGCAGGGGGCGCTGGACGCGGCGGTGGCGCTGAAAAAGTCGCGGACACCGTGGGGGCGCATTCAGAAGCTGATTCGCCGCTGGAAAAAGGAACACGGAGGGGGAAAAAGATGAAAAGGCTGCTGTCGCTGCTGCTCTGCGCGGTACTGGCGCTGTTCTGCGCGACGACCGCACAGGCGGCCGGCGTGTCCATCACACTTACGGCATCGGAATACGCGCTGCATTATGCCTTTGATGCGGGCGCGCAAGACCCGTTCGTCATCCTCGAATACACAACGCCCGCCGAAAAAGGCTGGATGATGCTGTACAGCGCGGACGGGCATTTTGAGGGCGATGTTTCCCTTGCCTACTCCGGCGCGGGCGGCAAAACGAGCGTTGCGCTGACCTCGGCGCGCACGACGGGCAGCATCGGCAAAGCATCGACGACGCTTCCGAAGGCTGCGGATTATCAGAAGCCGACCGGGAAAAGCAACGCGAAAGTGACGGATTTCGTGCTGACGGAAACGCCGGAAGGCTTCCATTACGCGTTCAACGCCGCCGGGACGGACTACATGCTCCTCTACTGGCGAAGCAAGGAACAAACCGTCACCCAGCCGGTTTACCCGGACGAAAACGGGCATTACGAGGGCGACATCATCAGTGAATTGACCTTCGCGCGGACGCAGTTCACCGTGCAGGTGAAAAGCGGATCGGGCAGCATGAAGAAAGAAGCGACCGTGCGCAAGGGCTACCAGGCGCCCGAAGCGCCGCAGCGGCAGGAGGGGCGCTTGAGCGGCGTGACCGTCTGCATTGACGCGGGACATCAGGAAAACGGGCGCTTCGTCAATGAGCCGATTGGACCGGGGCTGACTGGTTCGACCAGCGGCAAGGGCGGCATGGCGCAGGGAACCAAGACGAATCGCCGCGAGAGCATCGTCTGCCTGGAAATTGGGATGCTCCTGCGCGACGAGCTGCTTCGGCAGGGCGCGAACGTCATCATGACGCGCGAAGATCAGACGACGTTCCACACGAACATCGAACGCTGTGAAATCGCGGAAGCGGGCGGCGCGCAGATTATGCTCCGCCTGCACTGCAACAACTCCAGCAACCGCAGCAAGCGCGGCATACAGGTTTACGGCCCGCTGAACAGCGACTATGCCAAAGCGGTTGCGGATGCGGACACCTACCGCGAAATGGGGCAGAAGCTGCTGGACGCGATGAAAATGCGTGTCGGGATGACGCTGGCGAACTCCACGGGCATGGTGCGGCTGAACGACAACTATGTCGGCAACAACTGGGCGAAGATGATGTGCTTCCTTGTGGAGATGGGGTATTTATCGAATCCGGCGGAGGAATATCTGCTGGTGACGCCGGTGTATCAGCAATGGCTGGCGGAAGGCATGGCGGACGGGGTGTATGAGATTGCGGTCGCCCGCGGGTGGGTGCAAGCGCAGTAAGGAAAGGGATTTCGCCTCTGCGGAGGCGACAAGGGGGCAATGAAAACAGACGAATGTCTGCGGTCGCCCCCTTGACCCCTTCGCCCGTCGCCCTCCGGATGTTAGTATATGGCAGTGCTGCTTAGGAGAACGAAAGGCACACTAACTATATAACAGCTGCGATAAAAACCAACAAACATCAGTGGGGATGCGAAGGAGTCCAGAGGGCGATCGCAAAGCCCTCTGGTCGCTCCCGCAGGAGCGAAACCCTGTATAAACACGCGGACACAGCATGAACGTGTCACCAACCGAATCGCGCGGAAGGGTCAAGGGAGAAACTCCCTTGTGGAAAGGAAAACGTATGAAAAGGAAACTGCTGCTGATGCTGCTGTGCGCGGCGCTGGGATTGGGCGCGGCGCAGGCGGAGGTGTACCGAGTGGAGAGTGAGAAGAATGTGCCTGCGGATTGGGCGGAGAAGGATACGCTGCGCCTGACCTGCATTGACACGAACCGCTCAGACGCGATGGTGCTGCAATCCGGCGGGGAAGCCATGATGGTGGACGGCGGCGAAGGGCGCTATCGCAAGCGCGTGTATGCGACGCTGGATGGATATGGCATCACGGAACTGAAGTATCTGCTCAACACGCACTGCGACGATGACCACCTGCACGGCTTCATCTATCTTATGTACTCCGATTTGTATCAGGTGGATGCGTTCCTGTCGCCCAACACCACGACGTATGTGGACGAAGAGGGCTACCATCAGCAGGCGGTCAAAGCGACGGGGACGAAGAACATCCCCTATGTGCAGATTGGCGACGGCGACGAATTGACGCTGGGCAACGCAAAGCTGACGATTTTCCGCTGCCCCCTGCCGACGGGGCAGAACAACCGCAGTGCCGCCTGCATGGTGCTGTTCGTCCCCAACCGCTCCGCCCTCAGCACGAAGGTGACGGCAGGCTGGGTGAAGAACCACATGCCGGGCGCGGCGCTCTACTTCTCCGGCGACGGGACGGTTACGATGCTGACCGACGGCACGGACTGGTATATCTGGCAGGAACCGAACTACGTTGATCCGCAATAAGGAGGGGCTGCTGATGAAACGCATGATGCGTCTGCTGTCGCTGGCGCTGTGCCTGATGCTGGTGCAGCAGACGGCGTTTGCCGCGATTCCGGAGGATTACGTCGTCCGCCACGGCGACCGCGAATCCAAAAAAATCGCGATCACGGTGGATGACGGCTGGAACATGGATGCTGTGTATAAAATCCACGAATTGAGCATTGAACTTGATTTTCCGGTGACGTGGTTTATCGTCGGCAAGCTGTTCTGCGCGGAAGACCGTGAACTGTGGGAAGACGCGCTGGCACACGGCGATGAGTTCGGCAGCCATACATGGAAGCACGCGCAATTGCTGGAATACTCCGAGTCCAGTGCGGATGCGCAGGTGCGCCTGTCGCAGGAGCGCGTGGACGAGGTGCTGGGCTACCACTATCCGCTGCGGCTGCTGCGCCCGCCGTTCGGACACTACATGAACGCCGAGAAGAACTTCCTGCCGATTTTCTATGCGCACGGCGTGGAGAAGGTCGTCCTGTGGGATGTGGCGCAGACCGAACCTTATCAGGCGTTCCGCGATACCCAGAACGGCTCGATTCTGCTCTATCACGCGCGGATGGTGGACTATGAGTGCCTGAAAACGCTGATTCCCATGCTGCGCGACGCGGGATTCGAGTTCGTGACGGTTTCTGATTTGCTGGGGCTTGAACCGCTGGTGCTGGACAAGCCCGACGATGCGGAAGCGACCGATGCGCCCGAAGCAACAAAGCCCCCGGAAACGACGAAAGCGCCGGCAGTGACGAAAGCC
>UMLT01045065.1_pt1 | contig 17866 bp, 17 predicted proteins | sample 1966641 | NCBI WGS metagenome assembly UMLT01 (sample SAMEA4836208, study PRJEB28245) | human gut metagenome | biome: gut microbiome; material: fecal sample | place: Denmark | collected 2008 | reverse complement strand
AGCCCTCTCGTAGATTGGGTGGTATAGTTCGGCAGTCTTCACTATAAAATCTTTTATCGGGTATTCAAACTCTTCTCCGAAAAACTCTAATACTAGATGCCTTGCAAACACCTCCTTCACTGTGAGGCGCAATGGGGATGAAAACTTATTAAATGCTTCGATGGCTGACTTGCATCGTGCTATGCCCTCCGTTACAGCATCATAATAAAACTTTTCGAGCGCACATAGATTCACTTTTTTCTCCATTGCTTTCGGTTTTTAAAATTCAGCGAGCCCGTCTATCTCCGTAGTGGTCCTTTGTTCACCACACTTATTTCCTCAGCCAATCATAGGTGACTGAACGTCTGATTATCGGTTTACGATTACGCTGACAAAGGTACGGCTTTTATTTTAATTTGCAACAATCTGCACAAAATAATCTCAGTATTTAACGTTTATTAGCATGAAAAACCTATCAAATCACTGTAACTCACTGATAATCAGATAATATGCGATGCCGTGCATTGATGTGCATAGATGAAAATTGGCATCTATTCCGTGTAACTCACTGCAAATCAGACCGATGCATTGATGCATTGATAAAATCGCATTTTTCTATAATATACGTAAATACAGGGTGTGCGATAATATATAATTACAATATACCTGTTTTCAAATATCTAATAGTACATCATTATATCTATGCATTAATGCAAATATCTATAAATCAGTAGGTTATCCTGCATAGATGCGAAAAATATTATCAATGCACATCAATGCACAGTTTCCTACTATCTGATTTGCAGCGATTTATGTTGCATAGATATGTGTAGAAAACTGTGCATTTATGTTACAAATCAGTCAAAATTGGCTGAAAATGTCACGTGAATGCTGTTTTTAGGATTTCTATTGGTTACTGTAGATAGAATCTTAGGTTTCCCAATCCGGAAGAACAGGAACCGTTTTTGCTTGATATGGCTGATTACAGCTAGTGAGTCAACTGACGAATTGTTAATTTCTGTAGAATCCGGTGACACTTTCCCTTCTATTCTGTTCCACCCGTCGTAGTATTCGAATCGGTAGATACCTGGAATTGTATCCCGGATAGTCTTGGTAACAGTACGAATCTCCAGTTTGGTTTCCACGGTGTGTGCTGACTTGACATCCCGTAGCTTTATCTTTAGGTCCTTCACGGTTTCCTGCAAGTCCGAGTTGAACAGTTCCAGCTCCGACTTCTTCAAGGACAGCGAGCGTATCTGCTCAGCGAACTTCCCGCTTTCCGTTTTGTACTGCGTAGCCTCAATGTTCAAGGCTTCAATGTTACTCTGTTTACGGTCCAATTCGACCTTCTGTCGCTCTACCTTATTAAAAAGGAAGCCCACTGCTATTACTAGCAGCAGGCATGCGATAATCAAATACTTTCTCATGGTGTGATTACTACGTCCTTCTTCAGCAGCCCGTATTCGCTCCGAACATCGAAGCAGGGACACGCCTTAATATACTCTGCTGGTTCTACTTCTCCGTTCCCGTTCAAATCCGGAGATGTGTCCCGATGTCCCAGCAATTCGACAATCGGATATCTGCGGCAGATGTCATTGATCAGATCGATCAGAGACTTTTTCTGGGCATCGGTTCGGGTGTCCTTCGCCTTACCGTTCTTGTCCAGCCCACCTACGTAGCAGATACCGATGGAATGACGGTTGTATGACTGCCGACTGAAGCCCTTAGTGTTACAATGCGCACCTATGGCGGTTTCCTCTCTCCCTTTTTCAACCGATCCGTCAAGCCGGATGACATAGTGGTATCCGATCTTATTGAAACCACGCTGCTTGTGCATCGAGTCGATCTCTTTAACTCCGATGTCCTGCCCTTCTCGAGTAGCCGAGCAATGGATGATGATCGCATCGGGCTTATTGCTGTTGTTTACCATCTTTAGTCTCCTCTCTTCGGTTCTCACCGATGTTAAAATTTCTGAAGTAACTCTCTATTTTCCCACGAACGTAGATACTTATGCCGAAGATTGATCCAGCCCAGATCAGACATTGCGCAAAGTACCACAGCACTGACTCATGGATGGAACCGTCATCGGACCTAAAGAAGCCCAGGTAGCACAGTACAACTCCCGAAACCAGCATTCCGATAGCTGTAAGTATCTGCAGGTCTTCTTTCATTCCTCTTTTCATACAATATGTGTTAGTTGATAAAACATATGCGGTACTTCGGAGGCTTGCAGCACTTGTTTTCCTGTGGTTTTATAGATTCTTTGTACTTTTCGTAAACGGTGTGGAAGTCCTCTAAAAATGCGTCCGCTTTTCCCTTTTCTGCCTCATAACGTCTACTTTTAGAGTTGTCCGGAACAATCACCGATGCTGAGTATCCGGGAATCTTGAATCCCGTGGATGTGCTTTTCTGATCAGCATCCTTGACGTATCGTGCAAAGGCATAATAACACAGGATCGTGGACAGCGGAACAATCTCGTAAGACTCCTCACCCACGTCAACAGTGAGCGAATAGGCATCATCCGAAGTAGACGAATCCGGGATGTCTCCGCCATCCAAGCCACCGCCAAATGGGGCGGGAACCTTGATAAAGGTATCACCGCATAGACCCTGCTTGATGTCGAGCTTATCGGCTTCTTGGATGACCTTGTTGATCTCGGTGTCCTTAACATCAGCAGCGATGTTAAAGATATCCCGGAATTTCTTGATCACATTAGCAAAGTTAGCCATATCGTTTAAGAATTAAGTATTGTAGCCGTTTCGGTTTCCTCAAGTTCGTTTCGGATTTCGCAAAATTCTTTGGGAACATCGAAAACTCTAGCCAGTTCACGGCTGATTTTGTTACGTAATTTAACTGTCGACCTGCGGTAGACCTTCTGCATCTCACGCACCACTTCTCCGGATGCGTTCGAAAACGAAATCAGTGATGAGTCTACGAGCGGGATCGGAATGTTGTAAGCCTGTGAAGCGATGTCTTTCTTAAGAGGTTCGCAATAGGCTTTGTACAGGTTAGCATCAATCGGTGTTCCCAAGTCGTCCACCTTAATGAACGGACGGGATTGCGGGATCATCGTGTTGTCATCACGGACCATCACCACAGCTCCGGCACCTTCAGCACCCATGATGTCACGCATTCCTTTGACGAAGTCATCCTGTTCCTTCTCGTCAGTAAAGTCACCGTGCGATACGATCTTGCACATGTGGAATCCCCGTGTAAGCGTGCGTTCCACGTAAGTGGAGTTCATCGCTTCGGCTTGCATCTCTGATTGTACTGCGTGGAACGGAGAAATCGGATAGGGCTTGGTGGTGCAGAAATTCATGTACAGCAACTGACCCGGATGGTTCTCGATGCCACCGTAAAACTCGCATTCGCTGGCGAAATTGTCCGGATCGAATGCCGGATAGGTCACCGATGTTTTCTCAAGAGTCGTGCTTTTGATATTCTGCCTTTCCCAGTTGTTGAACACCACGTACTTGTGGATGACCGGATTGGTCAGGTAATCCTTGTTCAGCCCCGCACGAACATATTCAAAAGGAACATGGTAGACAGCCTTCGGACGGTAATCGCCTCCGTATTGGACGATAAGCGCAGCACCCCGGAATCTTGCGATGTCGTATGCTATGGAGTTCAGTATATCGTTCAATGTGTCCCCATAGGCATTCTCAAGATTGGCGAATTCATCATGCAGGAAGCCTTCGCATTCGATTGCTTCCGACAATCTTTCGGTGCTTAGAGCGGCTGTTTTGCTCGCATAGATGAGTTCGGATATAATTTGGGGATACAGGTTTCCTTCCCCGTATCCCACAACCTTCTCATTCGTGCGTGCGCTCGTCTTTAAAGCCCTGTCTATTACTACATTTACTTTCTTGTGCGCTATCATCGCTAAATGGTTTGATTACTTTTCTTCGTTCAGTTCTTTCTCAAGGTCCTCAAGCACCTTGTCATCTTCGGGAGCAGCAGGTGTTTCATCCTTCGGAGTATCCTCAGTTTCCGGGATCACCGTCGGTGTGTCTTCCGCACCTTCCTCCTCGGTTTCTGCGCCTTCTTCCTCGGTTTCTGCGCCATCCTCCCCATCTGTTTCCGGGATTACTGTAGGAGTATCCTCAACTACGCTCTGACCGGGAGGAACGAATTCGCCAAGGTCTTCGAAATAATTGATGTATTCCCTGTTCTCGCGCATCAATCGGGCTGCGATCGCGTCAGTACAGTTGAATGCGCGGTAAACGATGCCGTCTCCTACATGATTGATCGACATCCCCGGCTTCATGACGTAACGGGCATGCACACCGTTGATGTAGTGTTCCCTGTACCAGCGTTCCGCATAAGCGCGGTCCATGTGACACACAGGATCGAGTTTCAGATGAGTCATCCGCACGCACAGTTTCAGAATTTCTACGCTGTCCGTTAACTGCACCAATTCTCTCATCGGTTGGATATCTTTAGTTTTTCTCTTAGCCATGTTGATTATTACTTTTTAAGATTGTTGTACTGCTCCGCAGTGATGATGTAGCGATAGTCGCCACAAGAACCATCCGGAGTCTTAAGAGTCGCGGTTGTAACACCGTCTGTTGCGCTGTCAGTTACCATATCGGAAACCTCCATAGGTGAATGTGCCCCTAACAGATAGTATTGGTTGGTCTTGGTTCTGACCGCCAGAAGGAACGATCCGGACAGCAAACCGTTGATATAGGTTACAACGGGAAGCGCAGAAAGCAACTTGATGTTTGCCGTGATTTCCAACATAGTAGGAGCGTTATCATTCTGACGAGCAGCCTCAGTAATCTGTACGGAGTTCTTCACGCATTGGATAGTGTAGCCACGGGTCCCGTACTTCAAGGTGATGGTGACTGTTCCCGCTGTCGGGGAAGCCGCGATACTTGACACATCCTCGAAGTTGATTATGATAGCTTCCTCTACGCCCGATATCCCGGATATCAGACCAGGATTGTTACAGTCGAAGCCTAGATCACTAGATATTTTCTTGATACATGCCATGATTATCCCGCTTTAGCAATTAATGTATTCCAAGTCGATTCCGTAATGGTCGCTCTAGCCTCGCCAAGAACGTTTTCCGGAGTCGAGATGGTGATGGTTGTGAAGCCACCATTTTCGTTAGCCGATTCTTCCAGCGCGGAAACTTCCAAACCATGGTTGCAACCGAAGATACGGTAAACACCGTTTTCGATCATCTTGGCTACAGCTACAAGTCGTGAGTTGATGATCGTGTTGACAAAGTCAGCCTCCACCTTAGACTTCTTGTAGACTGTAAAGTTTACGGATTGTTCCAGCGCATTAGGCGCATTCTCGTTTGATCTTACCGCCTCAGTAGCGTTAGCACCTTTTCGGATCGATGCCACACGAACAGGCTTTCCGGTAGATGTCAGAGTTACTGTAGCCTCTCCCTTGTTGATAGCTACAGATTGTATATCCGAGTAGTTGATCAGCATAAGATCAGCAATGCCGACCGCACCGCCTAAGCAGTCATAGGTGATAGCACCTGCAATATTACTTATACATCCCATATCAGCCTCCTACTTTATTAGCGTTAAGATAATTCCACACAGTCGTATTAGCTACGGCTACAGCATCTCCTCTACCCCCATCCGGAGTCTTGAGAGCGACGGTAGCAAAGCCGCCATTAGCTGAGGTATCTGAGTCAGCCGCGGAAGCCTCCAATCCGGCAAGAGCACCAGCTACCTTGATCGTACCACCGTCTTTCAGCTTTCCAAAAGCGACAAAGTTTCCATTCAGAAGAGACTCAACGATACGAGCACCGTCTTTCGTCTTATCGTAGACAGTAACTGTCACTGTCTGTTCCATCCCGTTAGCTGCGTCTGATGTACGGATCGCCTCGGTGATCTTAGCGCTGTTCTTATAGCAGTCAACTGCGTAAGCCTTCATTCCCGAGTTAAGCGTTAGGGCAGTTACTTCGTTATCGGTGATGGTGATGGTCTTGATGTCAATTTTGTTTACGAGGAGAAGCTCGGACAAACCGATAGCTCCTCCTGCGCAGCCGAAAACGATAGCTTTATTGAGTTTAGTTAGACATGCCATTGTTTTCAGTTTTTAAGTTTTAGCCTTTCGCTTTAGTCGCAAGTTTCAAAATTTCCGGAACAGCTACCATTACGTCAGCAGCGAAGACAGTAGTAGAGTAGTACTTACGTGTCTGGGCGTCCTGCAGGAACGGTTTGATGTTGACATTGCTGTCTTCCAAAACGATTTGGATGTTTGTTTTCGGGGTAAATGCGATGAACGCTTCTGTTTTAGTAGTGTCAGCGATCATTGACGCAGATACGTGAGGCAGTTCGCTGATCTTGTATCCTTCCAAGTAGTACTCCGGTTTACCGTCCATCATGATCATCTGAGCAATGTGGTTGTCCTTCTGTTGAACGAAGTCCTTGAAGATACGCATCACGTTAGATGTAACGAAGAACTCAGAGTTTTCCAATTGATCCGGACGTTGGGTGTCGATCAGTTTCTTCATTGTGCGAACAACTCCTGTAGTGTCGTTAGTGTCAAGAGTCAGTGTAAGAACTTGCTCTGCACTTGTAGTCATCTGTTTCAAGAAACCACCATTTTTGAAAATGTTGTACTCTACGGCAGCGTCTTTGTCGCCATCCAACCAAGCCAAACGCAGCAAGTCAGCTTCCAATACCTTCAGAACTTCTGATGCCATGAAGCCCGCCAATTCGGTTTCGCTGAAGTCGTCAGACAAATGGATTCCTTTAGCTACCATCTTGCCCCACAAGTCCTGCAAGCAAACCACGATAGGCAATTCGACTGGCTGGAAGTCATAGTACTTCACCTTGTCAGCCATCTCGGCGTATTCGTATTTACCGTCACAGCCAGTAGACTTGCGCAATGCCTTGTCTTTGGCAGTGAAAGTCACGATAGGAGTTTTATTGTCGATACCAGCGAGCACGGTTGCGCCTCTCTGCATCTCCCCTACCAATCCGACAGTCAACGAGATGATCTCGGAGAGACTGTCCATGTTAAGTTTATTCAAATCTGTAAATGTCATAGTCGTATAAGTTGTTAGATGTTAAGTTATTACTTCTTTGCGCAGTATCTCTGCATAGCTTCGTAGGCAGCTCTGCGTCTGTCCTCCTTAGACAACTGTGTTTTGTCGTTCGGTGACTGTTTAGACTTGCTAGCGTCATTGCGTTCCTGTTGAGCAGGAGTTTTCGTCTGACGTGACAGCATTGTCTTGATCTCACCCAATGACTGCTCAACAGCCTGCAGGCGTTTCGAGAATTCGTCCGGAGTCTTAGACACTTCTTCCTCAGTCTTCACCTCCTCGGTGTATTCCTTGAATTCAGCGATCTTTCCGTCTTTGATCACGAGGATGAGTTTTCCTTCTTCGCCAAGATCAACGATTACTTCGCCATCTTCGACAGGTGAACCGTCCTCTTTTACTACTTCATCACCAACCGCAGCTTCTTCTCCGCTTGCCTTGATGGTGATCTTTTCACCGTTAACTGTGCTCACAATCTGGTCAGCCAGCTTGGTTTCTTCCTCTTTCTTCTCGTCTTTTGCTTTTTCTTCAGCAAACTTGGAGAACAGGCTTGTAAAAAATCCCATAGATTTACGATTTTGATTGTTATTATTACTAAATAAAGAACTCGTTGCTGCCGGAAGACCTACAAGGTCGCAAGTAATAAGGTCAACGAATTCGGATACGTCCCACGTCCCGTTTTTCTCGTTCCAAACCTTATAATCCACATCGTAGACGGATACTCCGAGCATCTCCGGTTCCTTCTCGATCAGTTTTGTCATAAACTTCACATCGTCCGGGTACGCTTCTGACGCAGCCTCGGAGATGGTAAGGTCCGCATACACTACACCGTCCTCTTCCACAAAGTTGGAAAAACTTCCGATGTAGTTATCCAGCATATCCAGTCCGTTGTGTGTCTTACGAGCATGGATGGGTCTAGCATTCCCTAGCGCTACCAATGACGCGAGAGACTCGGGGAGGATGACAGTCTTCCCTTCCGTCCATTCACCATTAACGTAGTCGCCCCAGTGGTTAGTGGTAGGTCCTGCTTCTATTATTCTTAATCTTTTGAAAACCATAGTTGTTCCTAATTAATTGCAAAGGTATCTATTTACTTAGTTAATTTCTAAAACTCCCGTTTCAATTTGTCGCGGAGTCTATTACCAGCGTACGTCCCTGCTGAACATCGGTGATGTCTTGTACAGATACTACCGGATTCGGGGCATTCTGAACACCGTCCACGAAAGCAAGCGCAATGGCTGCGATCGTCTTGGGTGACAGGTCAACATCCTTCTTGACAGCCTTGTTAAGATTAGTCAGTGACTGCGCGCTAAGCACATCGAATCCGCCACCATCGGCATACTTGTAAACGTTCGATCCACCGAATGACCGTCCACCGTACTGCATGTTCAGCGCAGACAGCGCATTGATGGCACTGGATGCCTTGCGATTGAGGATGTACATGTTTTCCCCGCCTTCGGCTTCGAAACGCTGACCGTTCGATCCGACAAAAGTCACGCCACCCTGCGAATGGGAAGGTCCGAATATCTGACCACCCTTAGCGTACTTGCGGACGTTGGTGCTGGTCTTCGGCACATCCTCTTTTACCTTAGCGATGGAAGCTACCTGTTTCAGTCCGGCTGCGATTACGATGGCTGCCTGTGCAACGCCCCATATACCGCCCTGCGCAATAGCCTTGGAAGCACCGAGATATGTATTGATCGTAGCCTGTGCCAGCGCAAACACCTTTCCTGCTGCCGATTCCTGCCCCATGATATTAGAGATTTGCCCGGCAATATCAGCGGTCATCTGTAACTTGGCGTTGACCAATTCCTTCTCACGTTTCTCACGAATCTGAGCGTACTTGGCTTCGATCAGAGTCACGTCAGCACCTACCTTCTCGGCTGCGGCAACTTCCATCTGATACTGCTGCTCAAGACGGAGAGTCTCGCGTTCAAAGTCGCTGGTGATGTTCTCTTCCTCGATAGCACGCTGGTTCTCCAGGTCCATTGCTTTCGCTTCTCTACGTTTCGCCTCCTCCTCGGCTTCGATGGCAGCTACCTTCTCCTGGAATTCCACCTGCTGTTCGTATCGGATGTTGTCGAATTCAGCCTGTGTGATCAGACCCTGTTCCAGTCGGTAGCGTTCCTTCTCTAGAATTGCCTGGTTCAGTTCGTTCTGATCCTCCAGGGATTTCCGTTTGTCCACGATGCCTATGTTCGACTCACGGATTTTCAGTTGCAGTTCGATGATACCGTTCTCGTAGCTCTTGAGAACTTCGGCTTGTACCCTCTTTGCGGTCTCTGCTGCTTTCTTTTCGGCATCTTCCTTTGCCTTCTTGGCTTTTTCAGCAGCAGCCTTTTGCGCTTTAGCGTAATTATCGGCACGGGTCTTTTCCTCGGCTGCACGCTTATCGTTTTCTGACTTGGTGAATCCTGTCAACTGAGATTCGATTTCTTTTCTCTGTGATGCATATTGCGCCTTTAAGTCCTCCAAAGCCGCTTCATGCTCCACCTCTTTCCTGCGTTCCTCGTCCTTCGTGTAGCTAAGACCGTTCTCCAATTTTACCTGTTCGTACTTCGCTTTCGCCAGCCCTACCTCCGCAGCTTCCATTTGCTTAGATATCTCTATAGCTTTCTCTAAAGCAGCTTTCCGTTCCGCTACTGATTTAGTCTGATCTGCGGCAAGTAGTTTAGCCTGCTCTAGCTCCTTCTTGTATTTCGACATTACTAAGATATTATCCGTTTCTGCGTTATACAAGTCACGTTGGGCTTGTGCGACTCCTTTTATTTCTTCACGGGCTTTTTTAAATCCGTCGGGGAGAACACCAAGAAAATCCAGCAAATTTACCTGCGCATCATATAGCCAGTTGATACCCTTCACGATGGTAGCGAGAAGCGAAGCTACTGTATCGGTAATTTTCGTGATAAGGAATTGCACCGGAGCAAACAGAGTTTTTATACCCACAGCTAGTTCTTCGTTCCGGCTTTTCAGTTTTTCGAGATGCCCGATTAAGATCAGAACCACAGAGGCGATTGCGATGAATGGATTTGCGGCAAGTGCCGCATTAAATGCTTTTACCTGCGTTATCCCGGTAGCCATACCTTGTATCATCTGACCTGTCGCACCCGTCAAGCCGCCCATGTTGGCTGTAGCCTTCTCCATGTCTTCCGCATAGTTACCCACGTTTCTCCGTGTGTCGCCTACCCCTTTCTCCAACTCCTTCAGCTTGTCGGAAATCTCCTTGGTCTGAGCGACCATCTGTTTCCCCGACTCGGTGTTGGTGCGCTGCTCTACCGACATCTTGTTCAACGCCTTCGTGTTAAGAGCTAGCTGTGCCCGCAACGTCTCGACACTTTCCGCCTCAGAGTTTACGATGGTGGTGTGCGCCTTGATCTGCGCGGCATTTTCCGATGTGGCTATCTTGTTGTTGTTCAACTGCTTGGTAAGAGCAATGATCGCTGTTTCTGACTTCGCTGACTGCTTCTCGAATGCCGTCTGATCCAGCAGGTTGTCCTTGTAGTTCTGACGGATGCCAGCAAGAGCAGCCTTCTCATCATTTATCTGCTTTACCAGCTGCTTCTTCTCGTCTGATAGTTCGAGAGACTTCTTTATGAGCGCATCCAAACCGTCTACGGCTTCAGCCGTGTTGAACGATAGGTCTAATAGTGTAACATTATCTGCCATTATATAGTTCTTGATAGATTAATTTTAGTCAATTTTACCTTACATTCCTGTGTAGATAAACTGTAATCCGTGATAGAACGGACGTAGAAGAACGCATTTAGCTGCTTGAACCACACGATTCCGTCCTCTTGATACACGTTTTCGACGTAAAAGTATGGTATCTTAGCCCTAATTGTCACGTCTACAGCATCCGAAAAACGTCTATAATACGCATTTAAATACTCAAGATAAGGCTTTCCGAGGATGTAATCGACCGCCTTGTTAGCCGTTGTGTCCCACATGAGGAATCTCGGTAGACTCCGGGCCTTACTATACGGGACAGATGACTCGAAAAGTTCCTCCCGGATACTAAATGTAGCCACGGAAACGGGTATAGTTGTCTGCCTGTCTCCAATCTTAATCTTATTGTACTGAGCGATTCCTTCCGAATCCTCTATCTTCTCCGTCTCAATATAGAATTCAGACCAGTCCTGTCGGTATCGGCTATCTCCGTGAACTATAGGACCAGTGCCTGTATCAAAGGCTAGGTCGTGAATGATCTTGGATACTGCGATTCTCGGTTGTTTTCCTCTATCGGTGTTTACCAAAGAAAACTTCCACTGCCACAAGAACATCTTGCAAAGATTGTTCAGCAGATCGACCCCATTTGAAACTCCCGGAGACAGTAGTCTCATCGTAGTGGGTCCTTGAATGTTAGTTACCTTTAATTCGACACGAAAAGCTTCTGAAGCAGACACTGCTTGCGATGGTCGCACCTTAAGTTCCGATGCGCTTGTAGGCAAAGAGAGATAGAATCCTTCGAAACCTCTAGACGGATAATTTATAGGGATATTGTTCCATCCTGTACTGCCTATCGCATACTGCACCGCATCTATCGAATATTGAGACGCCGTACCATTTATGTTCAACGTAGTGATAACTCGTTGAAGTATCCTGTCACGCAGATATATGGTAGGTGGGATACTCCCGTGCTCTGTTAGGTCTAAGGTAACTACTTGAACACCTAAGTCAGCGTCCGGCAGCATGCTGAGAAAACGGTCGGAACTAACGCTCGGCTGGCTGATGTAACTCCGGATGTCCCAAGTCTCGATGTCGATGTAGTTTCCGTTCATCGGTTCTGACCCTTCGTCCGAATCCACGCAGTAACGCCAAAAGACGGATACTTTAGACCCGTTTAGGTCCACCACCCCTTGAACGTTGTTCAGCACGCTCCCTTTGATAGTAGGTCTCAACGAATTGTTGCCTAGTTTTATTTCGGGAAATGTGATCGGGTTTTGGCTGTTAAAAGCGTCCTGCAACAGATAACTAAGATCCATAGCATACCATCCGCCATCAGTAAGATCCTTACCGAAGAATCTATGGCTTTGCACGATGATACTTGGCAGATCCGACATCTTGAGACCCTTCTGCGTCAGAGCGATGTCATAGCCGTCCTTGTTGCAGGTCACCTTCGCACGAAACTCCTTAGGTATTCGCACGCCACCAATGTACAGGTCAGCGTAGAACCGCTTGTCACGCTTGATGATCCCGAAGTTCCGTAGCTGTGAAAAGATCATGTCATTGACTTTATTCCTCGGTGCTTTGATCGTTCCGGAGTAAGTCCGGGTGGATTCACCGAACTGGAAAGGGCTTGACGAGTTGACGGACAGCTTAATGTCAGTTTTCGACAGGCCCTGCAAAAACTCTCCGTTTATCTTAATGCTTACATCTATCATAGATATTGGAATTTTAATGTTACCGTTTTTACAAGTCCGGTTGCTGTCATCTTGACTCCTGTAGTTGACGAACACCGCACCTTAATCCAACCGGACGTTGACGGAAGACCGGTGCACAAGGTATCCGGTGACTTCGACAGGACGTCAAGAGCAAAGCGGTTGGCTTCTGTTACGGGGAATGAGCAGGTCACCTCGTTTTTGGTCACAGTTCCGCCATCTAATCCTTGTTGGATAGTTGGCTGCGTAGACCAATTATTACAGGAGATTGCATCATAAGACCCATAAGAATTAAGCCACCGGAACGTGATCCCTCCGCAGATAGTCGTCTCTTCGGGATACCGTTTCTTAGCCACGACTGTTCCTCCTGCGGGCTTTTTGATAGTTATCTCCTTGTATTGACATGCATCTCCGATAGAGTCTCCTTGCGATAAGTTGAATGTCTCCGGTGATCCGTCTTGGTAAACCGCCTCTACAATATATGTAACGTTCCAATCACGGCTGTCAATCCAAAAGCTATCGTCAAGCGTATGCGCCAAAGGTTCCCGGTGACCGAGATCGTCCCGGAAATCTGTATCGTATCGTGACAAGCGTTTGCGGGTGTTCGGGCTGTCAATATTCATCACAGGGATGTAGAAGGTCTGTGATTTGTTCGATCCCGATACTTTGTACGACACCGTTATCATAACATTGTAGATATCCAGCTTGTCTTGGTACTTCGGCACGAGCGGATGAAATACTGACGACAGGTCTATCACAGTATCGTTGACAGGTTCTAGTTCCGGTGCGTACGACAGAGGATACGTCATCTGCATGCCTATGTTCATCCAATTTATGTTTGATGCCGGAAGGTCGAATATCCGTACCTTCTGAGGTATCCCGTCCCAAATAGGAAGACACCCACCGTATGTGACTATCTGTCCTTCAATCCCGGTGAGAGTAGTATTCGTTGATAATATCCTTACCTTCATTGCGTTAATATTGTTAGAATTTTTGCTTTAATGATCCTGTTTATATCTAGCGTCAGCCGCTTCACCCTTTCGGGATTGATGATGTCCGAGACTACCCCGCCACCATTGTACCTGTTAGGAACCTTGATGCCGTCCCGCTTGATTACGTAGGCGATGGCGTATGCAGCCTCTTCCGGGATATCCGTTCCGGCTGTCCGGTTCTTGTCTTTGATCCACTGTCTAATAGCAGAAACGGGAGGAAAACTCCCAGCCTTCCTCCCTTTTTCCATTTGGATAACGTGCTTCGGTGCTGTCAGTTTTATGGAGTCACCTTTTTCGTGCAGAGTAAGATTCCTGCCGAAGTCTCCGGAGGCTACCAAGCCTTTGGACACATAGTTATCGAATATCTCCTTTCTCAACTGCTCAACAACCGCTACAATTTCCTTATCCATAGTTTAGCAGATCATTCGTTACTGAAAACGTCACTCTCCATCCGGATTTCTCTGAGTCGTACAAGCCTTGAATCTTCGAGAATCTCAGACCGTCAACTTCGAAATGACACACAAAAGTAGACATTAGACGGTTAATATACAAGTCCGTCCGTTCTAAAGTTAGCAATTCCTGCACGTTGTCGGTCATATAGTGTGACGCATCCAGGCATTGCAGGACCACATCGTACTTCCGGACAGCCGGAGGCAGCTTGTTCATCCCGCCTCCCGGTACATCGAACGTGAGGAACATTCCGTTTACGGCGTTTACCTGCTCGTTCAGATTATCGTCCGATCCGAAGTAGAGAGGAAGCCCGATCTTCTCGGCTTCCTCGTTCATGAAGTTTACTATATCGCTGAATATCATGGCTTCTTGATTATTGCGTCATCATGACCGTTACCACATACACACGCACCGGGAGTATTACCCATTATCGCGTTGTCCTTCAAGACCACATCCTGTCCACTTGCCAATTGCAGGGACAGAACTGCGTTATCATACAGGCGCACCCTTGTCTTTTGGATTGTGATGCCTGTGGAACCGTAAGGTTTCACGATTCGCGGGGTGGGAACATAACTGATCCTAAGTTGCGCATCAGCAATATCGGATGGTTGCAGGACACCACTTGGTTCCCGTTGTACCACGAGCGACATAATTGCCGAATTAACCGGTGAAGATAAACTATAGTAAAACTTCGTATTAGCATCAAAACGATAGTTACCACGGGTAAAACCTTTAGCAATGTAGGTCGTTAAAGTGCTGTTAAGGATGTTAATGGGCTTCTTTAGTATCAAAGCCTTATCATTCGAAACCTTAATAGTATCGTAAGGCTTACCATCCGATGCCTGGACATTGTTTACCACTTTGTTTTCCCAATAATCCGGACCTAGCAAAACATCACTGGGGCTGACCCTACTCAATTCGTTCGTAATATAGTTTTCGGTCTTGAATTCCGTAACGTAGCGCACCTCGGCTGTCTGTATATCGGATTCGTCCATGTACCCATCCGATACGAGTCTTAGTACGAGACCCAGGAACGATGCGTTCTCTGGAACCTTGTAGCTCTTCACCCAAACAGACCTGCTTAAGAATTGTCCATTCCCGTCAAAGGCATTGCATTCTACGTAATATGCATCCTTACAGGTAACGGTGTCTCCCGGTCTTACTCGTATGGTGTCCACCAATCTTACCCGATGGGGGAGAACCTGTGTTCCTTTGGCTTCTTCCCATGTAGGGGCTTGCGCTCCTGTCGTGCCTCGTTCCCACAAGTTAACATCAAGGATTCTGTTCACATATGGTTGCCCGATCACCTTGACATCTCCGCGAACGTTGCATCCTTCACCTACTAATCCGTTTCCCGAAACAGTAGGGACGGAAGAATAGTCGTAAGAGCGGATATACAGGTTAAGGGCTGCGAAGTCTTTAGGCGTGATGGCGCTGTTATCTGACTTTCCGAATGCCAATACGAAATACGGGTAGTCGGAGGATACAGACGTAGGGTCCGTTTCGGCATCCGTCAATATAAAGTTCTCGTCCAGATAGCACGCCACGGCAATCTTAAAGCCGCTAGGCATTGTCGGGAGATAGGCGCCTTCAGTGGAAAAAGGAACGCGCGTCCTCACACAGTTGGAAAAGTCAGTCTTAGTATCTTCGTAATGCTGACCTACAAGTGTATTGTCATACGTTCCCTGCTCGATAACAGACCCGTCCAAAGGGTCGTCTTTTGCGTCCGGACCTAGATAAGCCCCATCAGCCGCGTTTTCCGGTCTGCTGACGAATCCGACAATTCTGTTGTTGAAAGATGCTGCATAAAGCCCCTGCCTGTGACTTGATGCAAGAGTATTACCGATAAACGCCTTGCCTAGATGTTCTTGTGCATACGAGAAGTCTATGTCCTCATAGACGTCACCGTTGAAGATATTGCTCGTGAACACAGCCTTCGGGACGATACATCTACGAAGCGTTAAGTCTCCCTTAGCAGTCAAACTGTCGTCGTAAGTAGTATCGTCTACCCGTAACAGCGGGCAATCATAAGCGGAGATGTAAGTATCCCTAGTTGCTGCGGTTCTGTGAGAATCACTTAGATACCTGGTGTACTCCAGCCGTTCCACATTCCGGAATGTACCATACAGTTTATAATCCTGTCTATCCGTCTTTGTGTACATGGTAGTATCGTACATACTACCCGCCAAGAATCGCAACTGTGTGGTATTCAATCCAAAGTTGTCGGTGTTCAGGAGGAACGATGATTTATCCATCACATAGCTACCCGAAGCTGACTCCGGGCGGATATCAACGTTCGCGGATTGGTTAATGTGTCCAAGTATCTTAGCTCCGGTAGCCAACAGATTAGCGGGGGTCATTGCCTCGCCATTGTCCTTCCAAAAATGCAAACGGGCTATGCCATATACCGGGTCGCTTACCGTGTGCAATCCGGGTGCGTACTCTGTATATCTACCCGAATAGGCCTCTTGTCCCGTCGCATTATAGTAGCCCCAAAGCGCTTGACACCTTAAACCGGCCGGAACGTATATTTTAGTGTTCTTCCCTAGCCTTAATGCGGCGATTCCTCTACACGAATTCACAGGGGTAGGGGTGGCCACCATGTTTGCAAATAGAGTCCCTTTCGCCGAATTAACGGAGTACAACCCTTGCCCAAAAGGGAATGCCGTAGTGTTTGCTTCCGGACCACAAAGAACGTCCATAGATATTCCGATAAAGCTGTCCTTTGCGAAGAAGTTGTTTACCGGGTCCGCTATCGGATTTCGCACTATTATCTTACCCGGCATCAACGTGTTACCACTAAATTCAGTTACGCCGTCCGTGTGCATTCCGGTAGCTCCTACGAAGTCCCTTACATAGGCATTGTCCTTGATTACGATATCCGGTCTACCCGAGATGTCCCCACCCGCCAGCCAGCATTCGCCATCCTGCGATAACTGCTTCTCGGACGCGACCTTGCCGCCTACCGAACCTTTAGGGATAAATCCACCGAGAGAGTAGATGTCTCTCTCGGCTACGATGAATCCTTTTGAATTAATTGAATACTTCTTTCCCATATCACCAGGTTTTCTTTGTAGGCGGTACCCCTACTACCGCAATCTGCGATACATCAGAGATTACACGTTTTCCGTAGATCGTTCTTGCGCCCGAAGCAGCGAAATTTCCTACTAAGGTTATTTCCCCTCTTATGTCTACCGACGCCGCTCCTTCTACCCGTGCACGGTCTTTCAATACAAGTTTCCCGTAGATGGTGGCTGCACTATTCTTATCTGCACGCACGATTCGGGAATCCCCCATCATTATAAGGTCTCCTACGAATCCAACAGCCGCATCAAGAACCGCATTATCCGACATAACTAGGTTCATCAAGCCTGATGCCGCATCCCGTTGTTTCAATACTTTCGTGTTCCCGGACATAATCAATCTTCTAATAATCGGAGGATTCGCCGCAACGGCGGGAATGTACTTCGCGTTATCTTGCATGTAGATGTAACCTTCGACCTTGCTGTTCTTCAATTCTGCGTTGCCTCCGATGTACCCTGTACCCTTGAGAGGCGTATCTGTTACCTGTGCGTTCCCTTCGATGCGGAATGAACCATCAATCGCCATTGCCGTTTCCGTGGTATTGGTAAGCTTGGATGCACCGCCCAATGTACCGCCGAACACGTTGCGACCACTGATAGTAAAGACGCCTTTGAGTACGCAATCCTTGTAAATGATGGAATCATAGGAATCAGCCAGTGCGCCGGCATAGGATGTACTGTTAAAACTGGATGCGGCTTCCAACAGCACACCAATTGCGCCGCTAGTGTTTCCCCTAACACGGTACATCCCTTGTACATTGGATGATATGATAGTAGTATCCGCGAACGCTACCTTTCCCAAGTCCGCCATAGCTTTAGTGAAGTCGATGTTATCCCATACGTTCACCTTCGGGTCGTAGTAATGGATCGCTGAACCGACGGGCATATTACACTGCTTAAAGTAGAACGTCTTGCCGGATGCATACATAGCGGTTAGGTCGGGGAACACCACGGACGAAAATTCGAAG
>UMLT01064661.1_pt1 | contig 18104 bp, 4 predicted proteins | sample 1966641 | NCBI WGS metagenome assembly UMLT01 (sample SAMEA4836208, study PRJEB28245) | human gut metagenome | biome: gut microbiome; material: fecal sample | place: Denmark | collected 2008 | reverse complement strand
TAGCTAGTGGATTCGCAGGAGCATACGGCCAAGCAATCAATGGATTAGGTCAAGCCTTAAATAAGACAACGGCAGACTTGTCTTCAGGTACAGGAGGCGGTTTACTTCAGGCACTTGGACTTGCAGGTAAAGCATCAGGTCTTTCCGGACTTTTCGATGGAATCAACTATGCAGGAGCTAATGCTGCGGCTGATTCTTGGAATGCATTGGTTGAAAAAACTGCATCACAAACAGGAACATCCTTAGAAGAAGCGGCGAAATGGTTGATGAATGCTGGTGGTGACCCAATTGAAGAAATCATTAACGCCTCTGAGAGCGGAGGTTTTTGGTCGGGAATCGGCGACTCCATTTCTAGCGGTTGGGATTCACTAACCAATTGGTTTAGCGGACTGTGGTCGTAGGAGTAGACATGGCAGACGTAAACGACACTAAATATAAATTCTCTGACAGTTACAGCGGTGTTCCTACTGGAATATTCAATGGAGCCGCAGGAGGTTATCACTTCGGAGGAGGCTGGGACGCTGAGACAGACCGTAGAGCATCCAAACGAGCCGAAGGTTTACAGTTGTTCAAGGACTATGTGCAGACCTTGACAGACAACGGGATTGTTCCTAATCAAAACTCGCTTAACAATTTCCTCGGACAGGCAAGTGGCTTTGGCTTAGACGCTTCATACGGGTTTGACCCGTATGCGGCACAGCAGATGATGGAGTCGGCGATTGCTCAAGGCGAACAAAAGAAGAAAGAGATTCAGGCTAAAAATCTTCAGACGAAACTAGAGAACGCCAAGAGAATCCGAGAGGACTTGAAGACTCTCGTTGGTCAATACGGAAGTAACGAGGACGCTCTGAAAAAGCGAGTCTCCACAAGATACGAAGGATGGAGCCCTGAAGAGGTCAACGACTATACCGCCTCGGCCACACAGGAATATCTTGAGGATACTTCTAAGAACCTCAACACACTTATTGGGGACTCTGTTGATGAAGACCAGTTTGACGAACTGAAAAAACAGTACAAGGGAGCACCTCCCGCTGTATTGGCGGCGATTGATAACAAGTACAACGCCAACGTTGAAGCGGCATCAAATAATATTGCTACAAACTTAGCCCCCACATTAGCTAACGTTACCGACAAGGAAACCATTCGCAAAATGGTTTCTGCTCAGGCTCCTGAAGCCCTAAAGAATAACGCTCAATTTATTGAGAACACTCTTAAAAAGATCGAAGGCAGATCAGTCAATTTCAAAGGACAGTTGCATCAGTCTTCTGCGGAAGATATTGCAAAAAATACTCATAATATCAATCAAAAGTATGCCGAACTTAAAGCCGCTGAAGAGGATAAGATAAGAGCGGCACAGGCCGCACTAGAAGCAAGACAAAAGTCTGATGCTATAGCTAGGTCTAAGAACAAGGAAAAAGAAAAGGAACTCTATAAAGGAGAGAAAAACCTTACGAAGAAAGCGTTAGCCGAAAGCAAGATTGATGCCAAGTGGGACTACGACATTCACGACGCTGAGATCAAAGAGAAGATCGACAACGCAGAAGATATTTCAGAAGTCCATCAAGCAATTCAAGAAGGTCTTAAAAACGGAACTGTCTTTACTCAAGCTGAGTTAGACTCGATTGAACAACGAGAACTCTTAGCTAAGAATAAATCCAAGGACTTTTGGACAGCAGATAAAGGTTACGACTATAAGCAGATCGCTCGTATTCGTATGCCGTTAGAAACACGGATACTCGGAGGTCTTAAAACCGCTTCCGACAAACGTAAGGGAGTTGGTCTCTCCGATGATTTTCAGTTGAATAAAGCTGCCGAACTGATTTCCCGAGACATCGGTGAATGGCGTGGAATTATTTCTTACGGTACGCCACACAACTATTCTGCTCAAGAATTGGGAACGTTGGAAAATCAGGTCGCTACTCAGATGTTGACTCAGGCTGGATTCTCCCCTGATCAGATAAAGACCATCCTTGCCAAAGCTCAGAAGATCACAACCCCTGTGATGGACATTCCTGCCAACCTTTCTGAGGCAGAGCGGTATAGAGCGGCATATCTCAGCAGTGCGAACCAAGAAGGAGCAACGTACTACGGCGGATATATGCCGCTGGGAATGAACAACGGAAAGACGAACATCGGTGGAACTAACGTTGTAACGGGAGGAACAAACTTCTATAAACAGCCAACTTCCGTACAAGGTGGAGCTCAGTCTTTCGGAGGAACGCCTACAAGAGGAACAGGACAAACAGTTGCTTCTCAATCTCAGATGTACGGTCAGTCTCCCGTCGATCAAAGCATCATTGATGCGCATAGACAGCCGAGCATTGCTGAAAGGCTCCTTCGTCAAAGTCAAATGTCTATTCCTGATACATGGAGAGCCTTCCAGGATGCACTTCAAGAAGGACAGAGACAACTTCGCAAAGGTGTTGTTACTCCTGAGTCTCAAGCCGCTTACGACTACCAACGTAAGAAGGACTTAGACCCTAGTGGTTCGTTCAGAAAACACAAACCTTCTCCCTTCTATGTTGAAGCAATGAAGGTGAAAGACAACAAGCATTGGGCACAGTTCCATTACAATAATGAACTTGTTGGAAGATTGGCGTCTGAAGCTGAGTACATGAACGGTTTGCCTACGGGTGCTATGAGAGGAATCATCGCAGGTGAACAAACCTATAGTGACGAAACTCCGCTGAATCAAAACTCTACTGCTATGGGCGTTGCTCAGATGACGACTACCACAGCTAAGGGTAGAACTCGATTCGGAGACTTAGCGCATAACCGTCTTAACACTGCGCAGAACTTAGACAAGAGTGCTCAGTTGATGCGTGAATGTTACGAACAGGCCAACGGTGATATGGTTGGTGCCTACTTGCAATACAAGTCCGGAACTGCGGCTAGAAAACAATATCTTGGTCTGAAGAGAAATCATCCCAATTGGAGTGTCGAGGAAATCCTTAACAACATGATTAAGGATGCTCGTGGTAATGGTTACATCACGGGAGCTGAGAAGGCTTATATCTATCGAGCAATCAGCGCCATGCAGAACACCAGTGACGATTTCTTGAGCTACATTTCCAGCGGTCAGCAGTTCTCTTTAGCTCTGGGAGAACGAGACAGAAAAGAGAAGCGGTTCGGTCAGTACATTGGTCAGGTAATTAAAGATGAATATTATGACCGCTATGTAGCAAACGGAGGTGTTCCGCCTGACAGACCGTGGTGGGATTGGTACGGCGCAAGTAACATCGGCACTGCGAACTACTCTTCGTCTATCGAAGGTATCTATCCTGAGAATACGTGGAAACCCAGCAACGAACAGGAGTACAAACCCTTCGGCTGGAAGTAACAGAATCCCACGTCCTTACTCCAGTTTGGCTCAAGATTTCCGAAACATTGACCAAACTGGAGTTTTTCGTGTCTATTCGAGACAATCTTTCAAGCTATGTGGATGGATATAAAGACATCCATAAAGACAATTACTATTTTTCTGATGCCGACTTCAACAGCCTTGGGAAAGATAAGGAACAGACCGATCTGTTTATGAGACTCGTGGATCCCAAGGGTACTAGATACGGTGGTGATGTAGAGAAGGCAAAGACTGGCTTCTTGAATGACTATACATTTAAATCAAATTCCATTTGGGGAGAAGTCAAAGAAGCTGTTGAATCAAAGAACTATTCAGAAGAAGAAAGACAGCAGAAGAACTTCCTTCAGCGTATGTACGACACAGCTTCCAACCGTTTGACTGGTAGTGACGGAGTAGGCGGAGCGGCTCAAGCCTTAGGCTACGGTTTAGCTGGTGGCCTTATTGGTGAAGATGGTGTTGACCTTGGGATTAACATCGCATCGACTGCCGCATCATCTTGGCTTGGTGCAAAGATGGGTGCTGCGGCTGGTACTGCTGCGGCTCCTGGTGCGGGTACGATTGTAGGCGGAGCCCTTGGAGCAATTACTGGCGGAGCCTTAGCCTTGTTCGGGAAGAACATGGCAATCAAAGGCACTCAACAGCTTACAAAGGAAGGGGCAAAACAGCTTCTTAAGCAGACTGCAACTAAAGAAGGTAAAGACGCCTTGGTTAAACAGGTTGCTAAGGAGTATGGTTGGAACACAGCTAAGGCTGAGTTCGCAGTCAACGGCGTTTTAGGCGGAGTAGGCGGAGCCGCTGAAGAATACAAGAACGAAAACATCGGTCTGTCTAAAGGTGAGTTCACCGATTACTTAGCTTCCGCAGGTGGCGGTGCTTTAATGGCTGGTGGTATCGGCGGAGCTTTAGGCTACGTTACTTCTCGATTCGGAGAAGGTCGTCGCCTTGGTAAAGAACTTGTCCAGGATACTCGTGACGGTCAGAAGATCATGTCTGCCATCGGTGATGACGGCCCTCGTACCTACCGTGAAGCTATTGAACAACGCCTTAAAGAGATTGAAGAAAAAGAAAAACCGTCTCAAGACGAAATCCTACAGAAACAACAGCTTGAAGCTGAAAAGAAACTCTACGATAAGTACCGCATTCCCCTGACAGAAGAACAGCGACAGGGTGTCAACGATCTCTGTTCTGATCTTTCTATCCAGCTTAGACAGGAAGCTAACGAGCTTGATACGTTCCCGTCTACTTCCAGGCATTCTCCTGAAAAACTCCGAGCTGTAGCTGATATGCTGGACAACCTCCTTGATTTCAACTCGGCAGAAAAAGCTGTGGTTGACGCAGAGAAAGCATTGGTCGGCGGAGGGGATGACGCACGAGCTAACCTTGCGAGAGTGAAGGCCAAGTGGTCTGCCTTACGAAGCATCGGCAAGTACCTAAATGACAACAAGTTAGGCGAAAGAGATTCTGTCTACAGTCTCTTAGATGACGCAACGTTCATGGACTTCGCTAAGAACCTGGATGATAACGTTAGGAATGCGATCATTGCTGAGAACAAACGTGTCTATCCTGAAGCAGGTCTGCGTTCAGGAGAAGAGCTTCAGCCTCAGAATCCCGTTACTCAATCTAAGGCTACACAGGCACAGGGAAAAACTAAGCCTCAGCCTGACACCAAAGCGTCCCGTAAGAAAGCCGATAAAGCAATCAAGGACAATCAGTCCGGCAAATCCGCTGCTAAGATCATTGAAGAGTTGAAACAGGAAGCTCAGGCTAATCCTGAGGAGTCTGCTTTGGCAACTATGACTCCCGATGAAATTCAGGGGCTACAGCCTACGCTTGAGGATGTGATTGGAGGAATGCCAAAGGAACAGGCATCTACTATCACTCAGATGTCTCAGTCTTCCGTGAAACCTGACGGTACTCCGTCTCAGGTTTCCAAGAGCTTCCTAGACGCTCTTAAGTCTATTCCAGAAGACGAAGGTCAATTCAACCAGTTGGTGGCCAACCTTTCTCAGCAGTCTGGACTTCCTGCCGAAAAAATTGCACCAGCCTTGAAAGCGGCTAAACAGAGTTATGCAACAAAGGTTACCGAGCTGGAAGGTCAACTTGCAGACCTTAAGGCAACGAATCAACAAATCCTTGAGACGTTAAAACAGAAAGTCTCTGAGGGAGCTGACACAACCGAAGCGGTAGCTGCTCCCGTTGAACCGACACCTCCTAAGAAAACACACGAGCAAATCTCTCGTGAAGCTAAGAAGAAACGTGATCAGCTTCAAGCTGAAGCAGATATGACTAAGGCAGACAAAGACGAAGTTGTCCAACGTCTGAGCCAAAGTGTATCCAAGACTCGTGAAGTATTCGCTTCTAAGGAAGCGGAAGTCACTGGCTTGATTCAGGATGGAATGTCCTTAGAAGATTTCAAAGGCACCGTTCCTGAAAGACTTCAGCCGTTGATCGAAGGCGTCACCGATATGGCTACTGCTAGAACGGTGATTAAAGAGAATGCTCAGAGACTTGCAGACTGCTCAATCCTTTCGTCTATCAACGATGTTGTAGGCAGTGAGAACCTTGTTCTCTTTAAGAAGTTCCTGCCGTTGTTCGGTGATGATAAGGATGCAGTACGCCTTGCTAAACGACTGGATAACGTCGTTGCAGATATACACGCTAAAGCGCTCAACGAAGCCGATGGTGAGGGTTTTGATTCCGCCTTAACTTCTGCTATCAACAAGGGCTTGGTGCCTCTCAAAGGCGCAAGAAAAGGCCGTATTGACCCTGTTCTTGAAGCGGCTAAATGGCTTCCTGAAAACGTAGACGAGAAGGTTAAAGCCAAGGCAGAGACATTAGCTAAGCGGGTTGCAAAGAGCTGTGAACATAACGCTCAATTCAAGAAGTTGTCTGAAGAAGCTCAGAACTCCATTAAGGTTCGTCTGATTCAGTCCAGAGTCCAGGGTTACTTAGCTAATCGAGCTGAATATGAAGGTGTCAAGAACTCAGTTGCCGCCGATATTCAGAAAGCATTCGACAGTGTTGAGGCATTAAAGGGTCAGAAGTTTGACACCATGCAGGATGCAATGTCTGCTATTGGTTCCGCTGAAGAACGCTATCGCTATGTACAGTCGGAAGATTACATTCAGGCGAAGTTGGACGACTTCTTTAATAAGTATCAGGAACCTGCCAATCTTGCTCCGCATCAGAAAGAAGAAGGCGGTAAGCCTGTCTATGATGAAAAAGGTAACTTGGTTAAGGTCGAGAAAAAGAAGGGCGTCGTTGACGAGAAGGGTAATGCTGTTTACGAAACTCGTTACAAGCAGGTCAATCTGAATACAAGCTCGTCTCGTTACACACTTCGCAAGAACTTCGATCAGGTTAAAGCTAACGTTCTTTCTAGCGCATCCAATCGAAAAGCAAGAAAGGATACGATTGCGGTTGCTCGTAGTCTGAACCCTGAAGCTGTGGCATCTCTCGAAAGAAAGACCGCAGTTGTCAAAGCTGACAACGCTCCGACGTTGATGGGTCTTGATGACAAAGGAAGACCTGTACTTCTCAAGGACGCCAATAAGGGCAAGAAGGATAGAATTGCCGAGATCGAACAACTCCTGCGTATTCAGAAGCCTTTAGAAGGAGAGGCGAGAACTCAGGCGGAAGCTAGAGTTAAAGAGATCGACGCAAGAATTGAAGAGATCAATAAACTCCACGGCAGAGATCGAGACCCGTATCGTGTCGAGTTGGCTGACATTCGAGCTGAAAAGGAAGAGGTTGTTAAACATCTTGCTGTAAAACAAGCGACCTCCGATCTAGTCGTTGAATCTTTAATAAATGAACTTAAGACCTTAAAAGCTCCAGACGTAAAGAAGATTTCCTCTGCTGGTATCACCGAGAAAGAAGCTGAAGGTATCATCCTCGAAGGAATGTTTGACCGCATCTTAGCTATGCGTGAGAAGCAAATCCTTGACCGTCTCGTTAAGAACATGATCGACGGAACGGAAGACCTTGACGAACAGGCGTTTGAAGAGATCGGCAGAAAGTTCTGGAATACCAAGTTCACAGATTCTGATAAAGCAATCCTGAAAGAAGTTGCACGTGACGAGTTTGAACACGCTAGAGAACGTGAAAAGCTGAAAGCAGTTATCACTGCTTACGCTGATAAAGAGAAACTTACTGGAGCGGACAAGCAGATTATTTCTCGAATCATCGAAGGTATGAACCGAATGCTGAAGGAACAGCATGATGTTGTGATCGAGAAGAAAACCAAAGGTGCTAAGAACGCCGTTGACTTTAACAAGACAACACCTTCTGTCGAAGCTAAAGATGTTGTCCTTGACGAAAAGACTGGCAAACTTCTTATCTTCGGTAAAGAGTACGGTACTTTTATTAAAGACGAATCAGGAAGAATTGTTGTCACTAATCAGGCAGGTAACACACTCACTCCCGCAGAGAATCTTGAGAAGCTGATGGGACGTAAAAACTTCCAAAAGATTTTACGTAAGGCAGAAAAAGAACAAGCACAAGAAGCAAAGCCGAAGGTTGCAAAGGAGACAGAAACTAAAGCTCCTGTGACTGCCGATGAAATTATTGAGGAAGTTAGGGCTGATGCTGTTGACGAGATCGTCGAGAGAGAAGCGGTGAAATCTGCTGAGACAGAGAAGTCTATCGCCGACTCTGCTTCCACGTTTACGTCTGAGGACTTAGACCGTCCGATCACTGACTACTATGCTTTAGTTACAGACGATCAGTTCATTACTGCCCGTGTAAAACGAGCTGATGGTTCTGTGGCGTGGAAAAACATTTATATAAACAAAGCTAACCCCAACGCTTCTATGAGAACAGCCTTGGGCAACTATCAGGAACAGATAGACCTTGGCAATGTAACGATCATGGGTTGTCCATTGCGTGGAGGAAAGCGTAAAGGAGCTGATGCTGATTGGTGTGCTCAGAATGCTTTCTACCTAACGAACAACAAAAGAGGAAAGACCGACCCTGCGTTTATCGCAGAGAAAAAAGCTCAAACAAAACTCGACGGACGAGTTGCTACGATTAAAGATTCAATCGGTAACGATGACCCGTTGATTCACTTAAAAGCTATGGATTATCCGTTAGAGGAGAAGGAGCTGAAGTCCGTCTTCTTTACCGGAGAAAACGGAGAAGAGATCAACGGTCTCGACTTTATCAATTCGTTTGAACAACGAGCACAACAGCTCTCGATTGCACCGGGTATGACTCGTGATGCCTTTGAGAAGGAAGTTGCAAAGCTCTCTTCGATGGCAAGACTGATTAACGAGAAGCTCCCTTACGGTTATCGCAGAGACAATTCAAGCCGTATCAACTCCGCGCGTGGCCTCATGGTAAGAATGAAGGGACTCAATCCGTCCGAGAAGATTTCTGCCTTGAGAGCATTGCAACAATTAGATAAAGACTTAGCACCCAACTCCTCACCCTACATCTTCAAAGGTACCGACGAAACAGCTTCAGGTTTTGGTTACGAGCAGAACGGTAAGATCAATAAGAATGGCAAGAGAGCAGATAAGATTCTTGTACCTAACGGAACCGATGGCGTTCAATGGTCTCCTGCTGTATCACACGAGCTTCTGCACTGGGGCTTTACCAATCTGCTTACGCCTGATGAAAAGATTCAGTTCCTTGAAACTTGTGCCAAGAAGTATTTCAACGAGGACGGGACGGTTAATACCAAGTTAGCAGTGAAGATCGGCGGAAGTAAAGAAGCTGTGTTTAAGGCCGACGGTTCTTTAGATGTAGCTGAGCTTTTCGCATACGAAGGAACAGGTTATTACGGAGATCGTTTAACCAAACAGGCTGCACAAGCAAACGATTCCTTCTGGGATATGTTGGTATCTAAGTTCAAAGATTTGATGTCTTGGATTCAAGGCATGAGAAACGACATCTCGCCCGAGAATATTGAACTCTTTGAAAAGATTCTCCCAAGTGAGTACAACTCCAATCGTTATGAAGCAGGTGTCCTGTACGACTTGACCGCTAAAGAACGAGTCGCAGTTTCTACGCTTGATTCAAAGACCAATAAAGGTGTTCACGGTTTGAACATTATGAACAACCTTGAGAAGGTTAGAGCTGATGCATTCAGAGCTATGTTCGACCCGTCTATGTCTTTGCTTGATCGAGCCGAAGCAATGAAGAGTGTTGCCGGATACCTCAAGGGAGTGATTCACGGCTCACGTACTGAGATTGGTTCAGAGTACATCGCAAAAATCAGAGGAAAGATTATCGGCTACGCCGAACAAATCTCTGATGCTGAAGGTAATAAGCTCATTGAAAGTAAGTTGAAGACTAACAACTTGTTCATCAAAGGCAAGAAAGATAACCGACAGTTCGGCACAGTTCTTGAGGTTTATCAAGATCGGTACAAGAGCCTTGGCTACTCAGACGAAGAAGCAAAGAGGTTGGCTGAAGGTTCTGTTATTGATGACGTATTGGATAAGGCAGAACGAGGTGATGCTTTGTATTCTGACGATCTTCTGTTTGATGATGTCGGAGAAGATGCAGGATACCGTGCAACTAATACTCAGTCTCCTGATGCTGACACTCGTTCCTTGTCCCCTGAACGTTTGGCTGAGATCAACGAACAGGCAGAAAAGGAAACATTGGACGAAGCTAATAAGTGGCTGAAGGAAAACAATCTGCCCGAAGTTCATTCGGACAACGAACTGTCTGCCGCTTTTGAAGCAGGGAATATTCCTCGTGAAGAGATGATGGACTTCATGGACTTCTATGAAACCCGTCTCGAAGAACTTAAAGGTACAGCACAAGCGGAGCTTGTTAATAAAACAGAAGTGGGAGCGCCGAGAGGAAACAGTACTGCTGTTCAGAAAACATTGGGCAGACTGTACGACATCATTGTCGACGCAGAAGATTCTGTTATCACAACGATGAAGAATAACGGCTATGCCCTTGCTCCTAACGAACGTCACCGTCCGAGTGTTGCACCTAAGGCAGAGAAGTTCACTCCTCCGACTAAGCCGAGCGGCCCGAAGACTCCTGAGGTAAACGTCGTCAAAGAAAGCGTTGATGCCAAGGCTCTGTTAGGTGAAACAGACGGCATTCCGAATCTTGCGCCTCCGAAGATTAAAGCAGTTCTCGATTCTATTCTTACATCAGAAAAGCCTGAGGTTAGAGACGCCGTTCGTAGAATGCTGTTCCGCTACAGTGAGTTCTTAGGCAGGGATGATTTAACAGTCAGAGATATTGCAAACCTCTTAGACATTGAGCTTCCTCAATTTATTGACCCTGAGAAAGTGGTAGATGCCTCTGCTAGTTTTATTGCGAATCCGAACGGCAGAAAAGCTGATGTTGACTTTTACACAGATGCGACAACTAAGCTCAAGTCAATCGGCTTGTACCTTACTCAGGGAGCGAAGTCTGATGTGAACCAGTTGCTATCCGCCAATCTCTATCTATCCTTAAGCGACAATATGAGTATGGATGTGTTGGAGGATGGAATCAAATACATCTTTGATACAGGGGCTACTCCAAGAGTAAGCCGTGAATCCTACAAGGCAAGACTTCTCAATCTTCCTGAGAACATCCTTGACGGTATGAGAGAGTTCCTGAAGACTGACGATCTTAAGAAAGCATTTGCAGACATTGACTTTGAGAAAGGAACGGAAGGAGCATTCTTTACCATTGACGGCAAGAAGGTTCCTGTCGGTGATGTGGTACAGACTGTTTACAGCAACCTTGCTCCTGAACCTACAACAGTCAAAGCCTATACCCCAATCACGGGAGCAATGGATACAGCAATTGATAACGGCTATGCGCAGAACACATCGTCTGCCGCTGTTCAGATTGCCGCTTTGAGCAAGGGATGTACTCCTGCCCAAGCTGAGGTTACAGCAGGTTTGATTCCTACACGTATCCGCAATTGGTGGGGAGACTCGGTGTTCAAGAAAGCGCTGACCTCTATGGACAACGGTCTGTCTTTAGTGCTTTCGTCCAACACGAAACGCTGTAAGGACTTAGGCGCCAACTTCCTTGCCGAAACAGGACGATTCTTCTACGAAGATAAGTCACGCTTCATTGGTAAACACTACAACAAACTTCAGACTGTTTTGCGTGAGCTGAGAGGTAGTGAGGTAAAAGGTAGATCAAACCTTCGCAATCAGATCGGCAACGACTTTGAAGACATGAAGCGAAGCCTCCTCACTAATAACCATCTTGGTATCGTTACAGAGAATGAACGTGGTGTGATCGACTTCATGCGTACAGCTACAAACGATAACTGGCAAAAGAAGTGGGACAACCTTAACGAGGTTCAGAGAAATGCCGTCACAGAACTGACTAACCAGTTTGAAGCCATTCGTAAGGAGATGGTTGATCTCGGTATTCAGGTCAACGACTACCGTGGAATGAACGGCATTCTCCATTACCTGCCGCAGAGATTCAATAAGGATTGGGTCACGAACAACCATGATAAGTTCATGGAAGGTATGACTAAGTTCTTCGTGAGCGAAGGAAAGTCTCAGCGTGATGCAGTGAACGTTGCGGAAAGTCTGTACTCCCACATTGCCAACGACTTTGAGTTCTCAGGATTCTCGGGAACCGACCCGAAGTTTGCTCGTAAGAGTGGTGAAGGTTTGTACGCTCGTGTACTGAATATTAAGCCCGAGCAGTGGAAAGAGTTCGGCTTGACCGATATGTTCGACAACAACCTTGAAGCATTGGCTCGTGACTACATTGATCACGCCGCTACCCTGATTGAACGAACCAAACGTTGGGGTGTTGAAGGACACGGAAGAGCTGCTTACTTTTCAGTACAAGCCGGTGGCCTTGACGGAGCTGCTAACGTTTTGATGCACAGTCAAGAAGCACAGAAACGAATCTTCCAAAGCGGAGACAACGCTAGATTAAATTCCGCATTGGAAGTAAATCTCTTCGGGCCTTTAACAACTAATCCTGAGGAAGCAAAGAAGATTGCAGAGTCTATTGAAAGAGCACTGAATGATGGAGTTTCAGTTGACAACATTGTCAATACGCTTGTTCAGTTGTATGCCGCAAACAGAGGAGCAGGGCTTGTTCACTTCCAGCGTGAAATGAACTGCCTTGTCAACGGCATTAAGGACTTCGGTCTGTCTGTTGGCCCTGATGCAAAGATTCCTCAGAAACACGCTAAGTATTTAGTACAGGCGTCTGACCTTCTTACAGGTATGAGAGGTGCTCCTAAGGATGACAGTGCTGCTATCGGTTGGATGACATCCTTGAACAACATGACCATGCTTTCAATGGCAACGATTGCATCCTTGTCCGACGTTGGTTTGATCGGTATTCGTTCAGGTGAAGTGATGCCGTTCCTTAGAGGTATCAAGGCAACCATGAAGCAGATGGCAGGAGGAGATCAGGCAGAACGTGATGCCATTCGTTCTCTCGGTGTTCAGTTTGAAACTGACAGAATGAATAACTTCCTCAATAACAACAACGGTCGTATTCAGGGGATGAACAACGCCTTCTTTAAGGCCACTGGTCTTACCCAGTGGACGGCATTCTCTCGACAGATGTCGGCCAACGTTGGCTTTGAAGCGATTAAGTGTTTCCAGAGACAGGCTCGTGAAGCGATTGCTTCCGGTAATCAGAATAGTCTGACTTATCGTAAGGCTATGTACTGGTTAAGAACACTTGGTCTAAACGACCCTGAGTTCATTAACGGCAGAGCTTTAACGAACTACGCAGACTTGATCGAAGCCTGTAAGACAGACCCGAGTCTTGAAAGCATGAACGAGAAGGTTGCAAGAGCTGTTGTGAAGTTCGTCAACCAATCTGCCTTTGCTCCCAACCGTGCAGATATTCCAGCTTGGGCACAGTCAGGATTTGGAAGACTGGTGTTCCAGTTCAAGTCTTATCCGTTGATGTTAGGTCGTCTGACTAAGTGGGCTTTAGATTCCGCTCGTCTCAAGAACGGTGCCAACATCAAACCGTTAGTTCTCCTTGCGACACTTGGTGTCGGTATGGGCGCCGGTGGTCAGGCATTACGTGATGTGATCTCAGGTCGCAACATTGACTACGAAGATGACGGTCAGTCCTTTGCAGATATGCACAGTGTCAAGCAGAGACTCGCTTCTGAAATCTGCCATCAGCTTGGTTGGGAAACTTGGGCTGATAGCCTGGAAGGAACACAGGCTGATTCTATTATCGGATGGTATGCCTCAGGTCTGATGGGTCTCGGAGCCTTGGGTGTCATCGGTGACTTCGCATTCAACCTTACCGAATCCACACAGGACGGAGCTTACGGAGAACTCAACGTTGCTAAGCAGCTCTTCGGCCCATCATTCGGAACGGTCATGGATGCCTACCATGTTGCTAAGACTGGCTACAACATGACGACTGAAGGTCTCGGTATTAAGAGTGAACGTCCGAGCAACAAGGACGAGAGGAGGGCGTTCAGTGTTCTTGAAAGCCGCATCCCTGTGGTCGGTGGATTCCGATCTCTCGGACGTGAATTGAAAGACTACTTGGTTCCCTTAGAGGAGAACTAATCTAACAGGTCTGCTATGCGGTCTGCCGATTCTCGGTAGTACCGCATAGTCATTTTTATATCTGTGTGCCCTAGCTGACGAGCTAACGCTAGAGGCGGTAGCTTCTGAGCGGCATGAGTGCAGAACGTTGCCCTTCCGTCATGGAACCGAAGGGCTTCTTGTATTACGTTGCCGTGGCTGTCTTTCTTAATAGTGAACCCAAGGTTGTCACGCAGTCTTCTAAATATAGTAGTGACAGAACCTCGGTGCAGTCCGAACACCTTTGGGAAACCTAACGGGAGGATTAAGTTCAGGAGTTTACGAGCCTCAGTTGACAACGCAACGTCACGTCTTCGGTTTGTCTTTGTTGCTTCAGCAGGTAAGGAAATCGACTTTGGACTAATCCATGAACGTTCGAGTTCACAAATCTCTCCCAGTCTCATACCTGTTAATGTTGAAAAGACGAACGCTGCTACAACTCTTTGCGTCACAGTCCTGGGTGTATCTCTTCCCAACCATCCTGCTTCCTGACAGAGCATGGCAATCTCAGTATCGGATGCGATGCGTTCACGGGGAGGAGTGCTTCTGAGTTTCATTACTCCCAACATTGGGTTAGACGTAAGGAATCCTTTGCGAATCGCAAACTGCAAAGCCGAATGCATTATTGCCCGTTCCTTTTTTAGGGTACATTCGCACACAGTTGTATTCCTATTTGTCTTTACCTTAAGGCGCCTACAGAAGTAGTCGTCGAAGTCTTTAACTTTCAGTTGAGAGATTTTGACGGAGGAGATACGAACATCTCTTTGTATCTTTTTCACTCGGAGAATGTCCTGCTTCGCTCCCTTGTGAAACTTCGCCACCTGATCTGCGTACAGCTCAAGCAGTTGCTTAAAGCTGATATTCCCATCATCTTCAAAATAGCCTGAAGGGTTACGACTGAAGGCTTTCGCCTCTTTGAGTGTATCGAATGTCCCCCTGTGGAACTTGCCTTGTATTGTGAGGGTTACTCGATACTTGTTTCCACGTTTTTCGATACTCATTGCACGGATAGAATTTGTGTGTATAATCTACCCACGTTGCTTGAGAGCCCTGACGGTAGGTCGGGAGTTCGAGACTCTCAGCATCCACCAAGGAGTGGTAGTTCAGTTGGTTAGAATACCGGCCTGTCACGCCGGGGGTCGCGGGTTCGAGTCCCGTCCACTCCGCCAAGATTCCAGCCTCGTGAGAAATGTCTCGCGGGGCTTTTCTCTTTTCAACGCCATTTTTAGACTAGAGAATCCGACTTATAAATCCTTTTTGATAAATAAGTTCTCAATAATTCAAACAGATAAACTTATTTTATTTTCTTTTTCAATCTTCTCCATAAGGAGGTTGCTTGTAATTAATCCGAAGTAAATAGATTACAAATAAAAACATTTTTTACAATCCTTTTTCTTTATAACTTTTCTTTGCTTTAATTCAAATAGATACCCAAAAATTGTTCGTACAAAACGGATGAAAAATTAGCGTGCTTCACTTTAGAGGGGTTTTTTGTCTTAAAGGGTTACATATAATCAGCCCTTCTTGAATGCTTCCTTCGGCTCACTGTTGTTGGGGTGAGCGCTAAAGAATGTATAAAACAAAGATAAAGGATCCCATGAAGCACCTAAGACAGAGAACAAAAACTCAAAGAGCAAATGCAGCCATTCTTTCAATCCTGACCGTTTTGTCCCCGCTCCAGGTTTTCGGTTCGGTTTTGGCACCTATCGATTTAGGAGAATATTTTTTCGAGGTTTATGCCACTGCGCAAAAACCGGCATTCTCCGGACCAGTTGAAAGAGCTCTAAAGAAGGAACTGGAAGACTTCGTTGGCTCAGGAGATTACAATTTCTTTTCTAAAGAAACGGAAATTACCTGGAATGTATGGGCGGAAGGCAACATTACCGGCAACTCAGTTCATTCCAAAGACAAAGACCTAACGCTTACGGCCGAGAAGGGCAGTTTTGTTCTCTCGCCTGAAGCTGTCGCCAGCGGCGGCTTTGGTTCTGCCGTCGTGGCCGGATTTAAAAGTTCGGTTCAAATCTCCGCGGGCGAAAGTATTGTTCTGAACAGACCCGCACATCCGGAAGACCAAAAAGATCATCTTTCGATTGCGTTGGGAGAGGGTTCAACAGCTTCCTTGAAAGCTAAAAATATTATTGTGAACGGCTCTATCGGTTGGATGCCCGGCGCCCAAGCCGCACTCAAGGCTTCTGAGAGTGTTCATATCGCTTTATCTGAACAAAAGAGAAACTCCGACCCTCATCCTATATTGGTTTTTGACAGTTCGTTTATTATCGATGCCCCGACCGTTGTTATTGACAGAGATGTTTCGGTTACTCAAATGAGTAATAAATATCACTCGTTCGTCCAGATCGGCATGGATCGTGGAATTGAAACTAAAGATATTTTGTTTAGAGGGCATGTGCTCGTCGGTGCCGGAACTTCTTTTATGGCCGGTTCATCGAATTCGATAGCTTTTAAGAAAACGCTGACCATCCACGAAGGGGCCGAAGCCTATATCGGAAGCAGACACATTTCGATTGACGAATTGAAGTTTCATGGGAACGGCGGTTTAGCTTGGCTCACGGTTCTTCCGAAAGGTTCATTGAGCTTTTCTCGTCCTGTCACTGTCAAGGACGGAGCTGAGCTGAAAATTTCTCTAGGAGAAAACAGTCGGCTTACGGGCGCTGTCTTTACCGATGATCAGACGGGTTCCGGAGGTTCCTTTATTTCCTTGGGCGCGGGAAGTGTTTGGCAAAACGCCATGCATTCCAACGTCACTGAATTGAAGGTTTCTAAAGGCGCTGTCATTGAAGTCGGAAGCGAAAAGGGTTTCCGTCCGCTTCAGATTCAACAGCTCAAGGGATCTGGCGCGACCTTTTACCTTCCCGGCGGAAGAGCCGGAAGCATTAATCAGACGCAGGGCGGCGAGGGCGAGCACTCGGTTTATCTCGGAACGAGCGGCGCCAGCATTACTGAAACAAAGTTGGTTCAACATGTTTTCAGTTATGATGATTCACTTCCGAACGCCGGCAGAGCGGAATTCATTTTAGCCAACGACGGGCTTGTGGATGCCGGTCCCTACCAATACAAGCTCGATCTACAGCCGTTTGATTACCACGATAGACGTGTCTGGCTGATTACAGCTGAAAAAGAAGAAAAACCGACGTCACCCGTATTTCCTCCGGACTCAAACGGCCCTTCGGAGAATCCGGATGTTCCTCCATCTGTACCGGGAGGTGTGCCTGTCACTCCGCCGACAGGCCCCGACAACTCTCAAAACCCGCCTGTGCCTGACGGATTATCCCGTACCGGACAAACGGTTCTGTCGGTGGTCAGCTCCGGTGCTTCCGTGGTTCAATACCTCAGCTCTTTGGCTGATTTGAGAGAAAGAACCGGCGAGATCAGACGCGGTTCATCTGACGGCGCCTATGTTCTGGGCAGATACGAAAAAGGCCGGTTTGATCCTTATGCCGGCGTACACAGCAAACTGAGATACACCACAGTTTCGCTCGGCACAGATAAAAAGATTGATCCGAACTGGATTGTCGGAGCTCAAGTGGGCTTTACCGACGGAGACGTGAGAGTGAAGGGAGGAGCCGGTAAAACTGACATTCACTCTATCGGCGGTAAGGCTTACCTGACTTGGTTTGATGAGAATGCTTATGTCGATACGGTTTTGACCTTTAATCGCCATAAGCAGAAAATTCGAGCCCACCTAATGGAAGGCACAAGTGTTCATGCGCCATACCATAACCTTGGCTTCGGTATTTCTTCCGAAGGGGGCATTCGTTTTAACTTCCTGAAGAACCAGGACGGATCCAATTGGTTTATAGAGCCTCAAGTCCAGCTTTCTTATTACCGATTGCTCGGGGAAGACCTCTCGTTCTCTCACGGTATGAAGGTAAAAATTGATGACTCCGACAGCTTGAATATGCGCCTTGGCTTGACGGCTGGCCGCTCGTTCAATCGTCCTGACGGACAAAATGTCGGAAATCTGTACGTTAAAGCCGGTGTGAACCACGACTTTTTAGGTAAGACAAAAATCCGAATGAACGAGTTTGACTTCAAAACCCGTTCGCTGGGAACGCGCTTTTATTTCGGCGTTGGCGGTGAGCTCGTCATTGGAAACCAATGGAAGGCGTTTGCTCAGATCGGCGGAGAGCACGGTAATCGTCTGAATGTCGACCTGTCCTGCAAGGCCGGAATCAAATACAGCTTCTAAGAAGAAAACCCGAGCCGGAATTTCCGGT
>UMLT01056619.1_pt1 | contig 18366 bp, 9 predicted proteins | sample 1966641 | NCBI WGS metagenome assembly UMLT01 (sample SAMEA4836208, study PRJEB28245) | human gut metagenome | biome: gut microbiome; material: fecal sample | place: Denmark | collected 2008 | reverse complement strand
AGAACGGAAGGCTCCCCGTTAGGAGCCTTAACCCGTTTTATTTTATTTTCCTTCTTTTCTATCTGACATTTGACACCCATAATAATTAACTTTTTTGCAAAGTTAATTATAAAACTGATTTATACAATGACGGATCCCAAACTCCTTCTATATAAATCTCCGGAAAACTCAAACTGCCATCACGAAGAGTGGTGACTTCCAAGCTGGGATGTTGAAAACAGTACTGGTACTACCAAACTCACCATTCAACTTGATAGCATTTCCGCTGTTATTAGCCTCATAATAAAAATAACAATAATTTTCATTAATGCTTGGATCATATTCGTACCAATATGTTAGATCTTGTATATGGTCTTCTATATTACCAATTTTGTTTTCACCTAATATAAAAATACCATTATTGCTATGATGATAAACCATAGATTCATAACCACCATAATTCCAATTACTATTAAACATTATGTAACTAACATCGGAATCATGATCTTTTAATACAGGCCCTATATGTATATGAATTTTATTAAACTGACATACATAAGGTCTTTTTCCTCCAAGCCTTTTTATATCTTCATTGGATAACTTATTATAACATCCTCCCACGAAATTATCCGCAGCATTAAAAAATCTCCTTCTCATACTCAACACTCCTTATTTAACTCATTTATCGAATCCGAATTATCAGAACCTTCTACGAGATTCTTATTCCTATCTATCTCTTCCTGGCTCATATTACTCATCATATTTTGTATTTTTCTACCAGATTGAGATAAAGAACGGATGAATGCGCTGGAACTTATCTTAACTCCAAGATCCGGTTTTGCCCTAAACGCTTCACCGGTACTGATATTATACAAATCATACACACCTGAGTTCATATAGAATTTATATATCCAGTTTCCACCAGCTTTTTTGTACCCTAATTTGGTTAACTCGACTACACTCATACCAAATTTAATGCCATTACGACCCATTATCTTCTCCGGTATAGGTTCTACCTTAGCCGGAACAGATGTATATGCTTCATCGCCGCCGTACAGGAAATAAGGGGTTGTCACCCTTGATATGTGAGTAAGCGACTCTTCGGATATACGAGGTTCGTCTTTCGCAGCCTTAGATCCTTTCCTTAGATTGGATATTCTAATAAAAGGATCGTATGTCAAAAAGGTTAAGCCGTATTCTACTTTATAACCTGATACGCCGTTAAGGTCCCTTATAGCCTTAGTCGTATGCGAGTGATTGATGGTGTCTATACCATACCTTGATTCCATATCGGTCATAATACTATTAACCTCATCTCCCTCTACATAAACCTCTTCTCCTTCCGGGATAGAGGTTATGCCGGCAGCCCTTCTAAGTAGCCATAAAGTAACTTCAGCAATGTCAGAGAACTTATCTCCGTTCTTCCTATAGTTATCTACTCTTCCTTCTTCAGATCCAGGTAATTCGACATTTCTTTCAACTTCGACATTTGTTCTGGATTGTCCTTTGCCTTCTCCATCTCCCTTTTTATCGCCATCTTCCTCAGTGCGTACTGCACCGCCTTCTGCACTTCCTTCTTTTCCATCATTTAAAATATTATCTGATTCTGACTCTATAGACTCCACGACAGCATCATACTCTGGTATGCCGCTAAGGAAATCTGCTACGTTATTCAAAAACTCTATTTTTTCCTCGTTTGTCATATCAAGGCTTTCCACGGGCCCCCATATGGCGGGCAAGTTGTTTGATTTTATTACAGTAGAAACATCTTCTATAGTTTGGTTGTCCACCGTAGGCAAAACTTTAGAAACCAAACTATTGATATCAGATTCCATTTTTTCTACTTCCTCTTTTGTGCCATATTCTTTTAGGGTATCCATGCCATTGACTCTAAGAGAATAATTCAAAGCCTTGCTTGGAACAAAATTAATATATTTCAAAAAGTTTTTCAACTCTGATATAATTTGTTCGTCAGATCTTGGCCCAACATAATCCTCGACTACCTGATCTGTTTGAGAACGAAGCCAAGAAACGTATTCTTCTAAAGTCTTACCACCTTTACCGGAAGGAGTGGATATTTTATCACCTACTGTTCCTTTAGGTTCTAATCCCATTTCCTCCTTAAGGCTTTTAGGATTACCTCTCTCACGAAGAAACCTCAAATCACCTCCTACAATCTTCCTTGCTATAAAATCAAAAATATTAGCATAAGGCGGCAATCCCTCTTTTTCTATATGAGATTCTATTTCGTTTAACATAAGAGAGAAGTTTTTCCTGGAGGTACGCTTCTTGCCAGGTAAAGACTGCGCATCTTGTGCCGCAGGAGCCGGCTGAGCTAATGGCGCCGGCTGAGTCTCCCGGGCAGCCCCTTCCTCTGGCATTTCCTCTTCATAAACTTCCACATCTTCTACCTTAGAAGTAACGGTCTTACCCTCATCAGAGAAAGGAAGATCATCCTCTATAAGCGATTTAGGTCTGGAAGATGATTTGCCAAACTGAATCCTGATCTTAGGAGCGACAAACATCTCACCTTCGAAATCTATTCCAGATTCTACTTCAGACGTCACAATGTCTTTCACATTCCTGCTTTCATCTTCTACCCACTTAACAACATCAGGAACCGTAGATAATTTTTCTATAGCCTCACGAGCTTTTCTAAGCCCTGAAATAGGATTCAAATACGATACTTGATACGAAGCCGGATCAAGACCTAACTTGGTTAGATACGCATTAAGATCTTGTATGTCATCTTGACCCATCTGTAGCAATTCAGAATCACCAGATTCAAGCAGCATATCTATAAAAGACATCCATTTCTGCCCTTCCTCTGATTCTACAGAACGTAGGCTAACTGGGAAAAGATAATTAAGACCGTTTTTACCTTTGATGACGACTACCGGAACTCTTACATTTTTGTAATTATTCCCCTTGTCATTTAATATAGAATAAGCAAATGGGAAGCCTGTGTATTTAGATCCGTTCTTAAGCACGACTTTGCCATTTAATACATATCCAACATCAGATACTTTTTCAGCACCTTTTTCGGTAATGGGGAGATTTTCTACCTGGCCATATCCTTGACCGTTCACCTTCATGTTAAACACCGGTCTTCCGGGAAGGGTCTGGGCAACAACATGCGTGCCGACGCCGATGGTAGCCGACCGGCCGGCGTCCTTCTTCCACTTGTTAAAAGCCGTTCTTCTTATTTTACTTATACCATCTATGCCCCCTGTGTCAGCTTTTACAACAGAAACGAATCGGTTCCCACTCATGACCTTGATAACCATATTGGACACCAGTTTATTCTCAGCAGATTCTATTCTTTTTTTATCGCCGGACTGAACAGCATCATTGTATTCGGTAAAAAGAGACTGATTGTAGGTATCATTTACATCTATTTCGAGATTAACCTTATCTCCTTTTTTCAAAAAAGATAATGCTTCCTGATCTATTTTATCTACTTCATTCTCTCCGAATCCGACACCTGTTCTGTACGGAACCAACTCATCTGAATCAAGACGCTTATAAACCAAAGAATATGAATTACCCACGTCCTGAATAGACACGTCTGTGTAACGGTTAAGAACACGAGCCGATTCTTTGTCTATAGACCATCTCGCATGATAAGGCAGTTCTATCACGGTAGCCGTTTCTCCACCTATGTTAAGAGAATACCTTTTAGTGCCATTAGCGTTCGTTTCAGAGCTTATTTGAATAGGAACCAATGATTTTATAGAAGATATAAATTTATCGGCTCTAAGACCTGCAATTTCATACCTTTCGTTGCCATCGTTGGATATTCTTCTAACCATCAACGTCTCTGGATTCTGGGCGCTATCTATGTTAGCTCCAGGCGTATTATCGGATTCATCTAACTCATTTACAAGAGAATCTATATTGGTATCATCCTCCCCAAAATTACTTAACGTAGATTCGGAAATACGACCTTTATCAATAATCCTGTTTTGTTCGATATAAGGAAGGAGATCTGTGATGTTTCCAACCTGGCCAAGATCTTCTATGGTAAATACCGAATCGGCAAGCTTATCTTCGTCAACCTTCTCCCCTTTATCCCGTCTGTTCATTATGTCAACATACGAAGAAATAGCATCATCAAGCTCCTTCCTTTGATCTGGTTCTAAATTGGATTTAGCCATATCAATAATAGCTTTATTATCCTCATACACAGATCTCGGACTTGTAAGCCTATCAGCCTTCTCAGATAATGATTTTATGAGATTAACAGGACTGTCACCCAAAGACGATACATAATCATCAAAATCTTGTTTATATTTATCATACACATCTTTTTCTCTCGCAGTAAGAAGATCGGTATTACCTGTATATAGTTTATCAATTATAGACTGCCTTACGGCCGGAACCATAATAGGATTATCCATAGCAGCCTCATAATCTTCATCTGATACAGACTCCGTAAGCGGTGACTCTTTTATATCATCTTCTGCTTCCTTCATCCTATCTTCCCTTACTTTATCAAGAGCATGCATAAAAGCCTTGATAGTCCAAGCTTCGTCTTCCGAAATCTTACCTTCTGACACAGCTTGATCTACTACCTCATCAGTATCATATTCACCGACTTTATTAGGCTCTGCAAAATCAGGAACCTTGTCATCCCCCTTATAAGGAGTAGACCATAGAGAAGACAGCGCTTTTGAAAATCCCCTGTTTTCCTCAGCTAAGAATCTTTTATCAAGCATCTTAGACAAGAAGTTATTCATATTCCTATAGTCCATCAAACTCCTTCGGTATTCATTTACCAAGGATCTCATGGCTTTGTCTTTGGCTGTAAACTTCTTTTCCTGTCTTGATTTTACATTAAAATAATCATCAAAAGCCACAAGTGTATCATAGGCTTCTATTACATCTTGTGAACTTATGGGAGAAAGAGGAGATGATAAAACAGATTCGGTTTTACTTACCAGCTCTTCTATCGAAAACTCTTTTCCTATTAACGTTGATAACTCAGACAACGAATTGTTGTAATTGGTTCTAAGGCTTTCCAATTCTTTGGTTTTTCGTTGTATGGATTCAGCTTGTGGATCTTTCCCTTCTACGTTGCGAGGGCGGGTAGCAAGATCTTCTATTTCGGATTCAAGTTCTTCTATTCTTGACCGTATGCCACGGATAGCCATCGCCCGCTCCCTTGCCCTGTCCGACAGCCGGGAGAACGTACTTAGAGCATCCGCCACGCGAGGCTGCCCCGAAAGCGTTTCTATGACAGAAGCTATGTCTTTCATTCTTGATTCCGATTGAAGACCAAGAAAAGCATTACGAGCCACGTATTTCCTAAACTCAATCTTAGAATCATCACCTATAAGATCTTCGGCAAAACTCTGGGCAGATCTGAAATCCGAAAGACGATTATTATAATTATCAATAATAGAGTCCTTGTATTTCTTTGCCTCTTCCAAAGACATTCCATTAGCTTCGGCTATTTCCGAAATAGGCATCATATCAATCATCTGCCGGAAATTTTCAGCCGAATCCTCTAAGGTTCCCATTTGGTTGTCAATAGACATCTTTTCAAACATAGCATCATCAAGCTCCTTACCAGTCATAGACTGGGCATCGGAACGAACTTGAGGCCCTAAACTCATTGATTTTTTCAACGTATTCAAAGCCGCCGTGTTAAGATTAGAAGATGCTTTGTTATATTCATTCACTTGCCTTTCCAGCAAGATCTGACTATTACTATACTCTTTCACCCCAAAGAAGCCTTCTCTCATACCAAACAAAAAACCGATAATAGCACCGATTCCTATTTCAGTCCATCCTTCTTTAGACGTATATTGCTTTTTAAATCCTTCAGAAATAGCATCAAGAACATCAACGGCTCCGTTCATGGCGACATTATCATATCTTGACTTAACATATTCCTCAGCCGTATTCTGAACAGCACCTTGAGATCCTTCTTCCCATAAGCCTTCAGATACCGGTCTTTTCATGATATTGAAAACATTGCCTGCTATCTTCTGTCCTATATTGGGATTGGTTATTTTAATAGCCATCTCTCCCGGCTTCGCAACTTCCGTACCTAATCCAAATAAATGCTTGTTGAGCTTCTTTTCCAACCCAGGTATAGCCTTGCCTCCTAACCCTATATACTTACCAAAAAGAAGCCAGTTAGATAATCCTACGATACCCATATTGGCGGCAAATATAGCACTACCTACATCAGCATTAGAATTACGAAAAACAGCCATTTCCTCTGCATTGGGATCACGACCATAAATCTTACGATAATAATCCTTGAAATCAGACTCAGATTGCTTCATAAAAGAATTTGCTTCAACCGATGACTCGAATCCGGCACTGGTAGCCAACAACGTCATGGTCTTAGCCGCCTCCCCTACATTTCTTCCGGTAGCAACTCCTTTTCTTACATAGTCGTTAAACACGCTTTTAAGGCTTCCTATGCCCCTATTGGCAGCTTGCCTTGCTGCTAACTTAGCTCCGATTCTTCCACCTAATTTAGCGCCTATATTACCCAATGATCCAACTCCAAGTCCTCCGGTCATGTACGCTGATATCATGGCTCCTACGGTAAAAGACATACCATTACCAAGGACGTCATTCCACAAGAAATTACCGGTATCCTTAAAAAGCTTCTGACCAAAATTATAATCTTCTACCTCTTTCTTGTAATAATGGGGAAGAAGCATGTCTATTTGCTGGTCAAGATCACCTACAAACTTATCCATGTTAGTGTTTAACGCGGCTTTGTAACTTCCCTCAGATGCCATATTGATAAGTTTGTCAGGCAGTGACACAACTCCTTGCGCACCGTACAATGCGGATTTTAAAGCGAATTTGCCTACACCATTCCAAAACTTACTCCATCCGCTCTGTCTCCTGGCATAATAATCCTCATTGTTTATACCCGGAATATAGTTGGGATATTTTGTACGCCATACCCCATCATTACCCATCTGATGACTTTCACGGATACTTACCTTCGGTCCATAGGGATTAAGAGGCGGCGGGGCAGGTGTAGCCCCCCTGTAGCTGTTACGAGCCAGTGCCTCTGAGTAGCTGTTGCTTATCTCCTTGGCTATATACGGTTCTTCGTATTCGGCAGCAGCTATCCTTGATGCGTAATCCGGAAATTTAGGTTGGGCATACACACCTTCACCAGGCATATAATTAGGAACCAGAGGCGTTGTCGTCTCTGGTAATGTAGCCGGAGTGTAATTCTCTTCTTCGGCTAATTTCCTTTGCCTTGCCACATCTTCGTAAGTGGTTTTAGCAGCAGGATTATATCTATCTATATTATTGTCAGCCATAAATTTTCTGCAAAAAATCGTTCAACTTACTAAACTTGTCATTCATATTGGGCGTGATATTTATTCCTCTCATATACGGATCCCTCATCTGATCAAGACGTTCTTGAACAGCCTCCTTCACGTATTTTACAAAGAAGTACTGAGGACACTTCTGGTGAATGCTATTCCAGTAATCCGCATACTCATCATTACCTGGATCCAAAGGAACAAAATCCGAGAACAACAATGCAGGATTTTTAGAATTTTTAGTCCTTTTGTCATAGAAATTGACCGCTACCTCTCTTGAACCCCTGTCATCCATTCCCTCCAACTGAACTGATATGTTATCAGACATGTCAATAAAATTATCAACAAGGGTTTTAACAACATTCATTTCTTCTGGCTTAAGGTAAGAACCATGAACCTTTACTATATCATAAAGATCATTCTTAACATCAGCCTTAGAAGCCAAACGGGGAAGACCATTACGTATAAGATACTTATCATAAGAATAACCTTCCTTCTTTCCGGTATCTACAAAATCACAGGTTCCAAAACTTGATTTGTAACCATCCACCGGATAATTACGCTCCTCGACCGAAGGATCTATACCCGCCTTAAGAAGCTCGTCATTCGTAATCTCAACCCTTTCTGTAACATAAGAATTTTTACCGGAACCTACTTGAGCAGTCAAGAATCTTCTAACAGTGCCATTATCTATCTCGGCATCCATATTAATGGCATTAATAGCAGTAGGATCCAGATTATTTACCTTTCCTGCCATGTAACCAGACAATCTTCTAAACTGAGCCTTCTGCAAAGACTTTTCCGGTGAATCGGCATTCCAATTGTATCTTTTGTAAGAATCAAGGTAATGATACTGAGATAACTTATCAGAAATCTGATCAGGAGATACAGACATTTTTATCTCATCCTGCATCTGACCTGCTATCATATCAGACACTCTACTGTTTTTCTCAGCATATCTTAGCTGGGTAATAGTTAATGGTTCACCTTCCTGATAATCTTTTAAATCTATATCACCATCCTTATCTATGGTCATATAATCTGATATATTAAAATCAGGATCGCCGTTGAGTTTCTTCATTCCATTAATAAGAGCCAATGTACCAGTAGAAGAACCATTATTCTCGCTTGTAATAGCATCAGATATGTTTTTCCCCAACTTGCCGGCACTCGCCTTAGCTCCTAATGACGGAGATATAGCACTAAGAATATCTATTCCTCTTGAAGGGTCCATCATGTATTCTCTGAACCCTACGGCATCAGATACACCAGTTGTTATGGCTGTGGCGAGCAGGAAGGCTCCAGCCTTATCATCTGTATCGGTAAGATTTATAAAAGAATTTCCTTTCATAAACTTAGCATTACGAACTTTACTGATAATATCCTTATTTTTTTTAGTAACTATATTATCTATTTGATAATCAGTTATGTTATTTATAGCCTTTGTAGCTCCATTTGCCTTAGAATCAGAAAGAAGTAAAGCATCATAAGCTTCAGACAATCTGTTATTTCCTTGTCCAAAATATCCGTTTTTCTGACCTCCATTATTTTTTAAATAAGAATATATCCGTTCTTCAGGAGTCATATTAGCATACAATCCTGGGTCAGTTTTTTCTTCTTCGTATGATGCTGCAACGATATTACTTCTGTCTGTAGGAGATAATGAATTATATAATTTCAATAAATTTGCTCTACGCTCTGTGGAAGAAGATGTGAGTTGTTCATAAGGGATATTAGCCAAATTAACAGATCCTATCTTACCCGTTCCAGAATTGATAGCCGTAGGCCCGTCCATAGGAGCCATCGGCACTCCTACACCGCCTGCTCCTCTTGTGCCTCCGGATGAGCTTTCAGTGCCCATCTTGGAACCGTAAGTACGCATGTATTCGGTTTCAATCTTAGCCTGTGCAAGTTGCTCTTTTGCCAACGATATTTCAACCATAGACTTAGCATTATCAGTCAAAAACTTTTGCTGAGCCCTATCCTCTGCCAACCTTGCAAAATAAAGATCATCTTTCTTCCTTTCAAAACTTGTATTGTCGTATCTCCATGCATCAGTCATCTTATCGAAAAGATTATTGGTAACAACAAAATTAGCAGCCGCTACCGGATCTGATGAAGCTATTATCATATCTGCCTCCCTCTTGGCTTCTGCTTTCTGATTTTTAGCTTCCTGTATCTGACTGTCAATACGATCAATAATATCCTTATTATCCCCTACTGATTTCTTTTTTGCTTCCAATGCTCCTATGTGCCTATCGTATCTTTCGACATAAGACCCAATGTATTGACTAACCAAATCCGGATTACTGAACACCGGATTGGTAGCTGCCATGTATGATGCTTCTATTCTCATCTGATTCCTCATGTTTTCAGATAAGTTAGCAGACACAAAATTCCTTATCTGGGAATCAGTAAGCTCATCTACGTTGACTTCTATGATTCCACCAGTAGGATTACCTTTAACATCATATTCTGTTGTCTGAATCTTCTTGCCTTCGTTGTTTTTCCTAAAGTCACTAACCAGCTTATTTATCTCCTTAGTATAATCAACATAAGGAGAATAATGAAGACCTCCCAACCTTGATCCTGCTTTACCATCTGACCTCCATTTGTAATAAGGGTCCAAAGCATGCCATTCATTAATAGGAGAATAAAGTTCAGGATGATTCTGTTTTATAGATTCTATTTCCTTCATAACCCTCCTGCCTTCTTTTGTGCCGGCAATAGCGTTAATGACCGTATCATCCAACACCGAACTTATCTCTCCTTGTATGGCTCTCGTAACACCATCAGAAGAAAGATCCACGCCTTTGAATTTTTGATTGATGTTAGCAATCACACCTGACATCTTATCTTCCATATAAGCGCGGGCTTCAGGCTTATCTATCTCTTGACCCATAAGATAATCTACCTGGGTATAGATCTTTTCACGAGCAGCATCAACCTTCTGCTGTTTGTACATCATGACGTCCTTAACAAGATCTATGTTGTAAGGACTAACATACGGGGCATATTGCCTTAAAATACTATACTGTGAAGCCACTATTTGGTCCTCCTTCTTCTTTTATTTTCGTCATCTTCTTCATTTAAACGTCTCAAGTAAGGTGTAGAATAATCACCCATATTCATCACATCCTGATTACCTTGAACGTAAATAATTTGGCCACTTGGAAGCATTCTCATATTCGGAGCTATGGAAGCTATGGTATTCAACGATGTACGAACATTGAACTTATTCTGTATCTCGCTGTTTATGCTGTCATAATAACGAGCAAGATTTTCATCCCTTATAGCCATAGCCTTCAATAACCCGGATTCATAACGTTGCCTTTCCGCTATATTCTTATCGTCTGTCTGAACATAAGCCATTTCATTGAATCTATCAGCTTCGTTTATTTGCCTTGCGTTATTGAAATTTACTTCGTTAATGTACTTGGCTATATTGCTTCCGGCTATGGCGTTCATATTAGCCAGAATAGCGGAGCGCTGGGAGTCGGGCACGTCACCTACTGCGTCCAACTGAGCCGATGTCGCGCGGTTGAGCTCGTTGATATACTGATCAGCAGATTGAAGAACCGGGTCTATTCTCGGAGCCTGATGCCTTTCCAGACCTTCTATCTCCAAGCCTGTATCGAGCGTTCTCAGCATCTCCGGGAAAATAGGACCGAACGCCGCCGGTCTGCCCTGTCCTTTAGGTCCGTTGTCTTCAACCACCTCCTCTGTATCGGTGTCGGTTGCAGTCGTAGGCGTACTTGCTTTCGGTTTTACCTCTATCCTTCCAGTAGATCCAATCTTAGGCGGTGTAAGGCCTGGTGCTATGGGACCGGCCTCAATAGGCTTCATTTCTGGTTTAACAGACTCAAGAACGAAGTCTATTTCCGGCATTAACCCACTATCTCTTAAAGCAACAAACTTATTATAATCGGAGCCCAGAATCTTCTTAGCGGCATCAGATTTATCACCAAATAAGTCAACATAATTCTTTATCCCTTTTTCGTTTAACAATCTTTTTTGCTCTGCCGAAACAACGTCCAACCCATAATAAGAACGAGTAGCTGTTGTCTGACCAAACTTATCATCTACGGCAAATGAATTATAAGCCTGATTCCCTCCGTAGCTTCCGGCGTCCTGGCCCCAGAATCCGTATTCATCTCTGAATTTCTTGGCTGCATCAGCATTCGTAATAGCGCCTACATCAGCTAACGCCCACAATGCATTTAATTGCCTGTTGTATCCTTTCTGGAAACCTTCTGTATCAAAATCACCATCCGTATTGTACTTGTTAGCCCATCGGTTTATGTCGAGCAAATTAGATACCGCCTTATCATTTACCCTGCCGTATCCTAAATTGCTTCTATGTTGGAGATTCTGGTTGGCATTGACACTGGAATCAGGATTAAGGATCTGCTCACGACCACTAACATCAGATACAGTCATATTAAGAGTTCGTCCAAATAACTGATTGATAAGCTTATTGTAGCCGATAGCATTCTTTCTAAGTTCCTCCAGCTCCTTCTGAGTAGGTCCACCTTCAGCCATTTTTCTGGTTTGCTTAACATACTCGTCATATATCCAGTTCTTAGCATCTGATTCTGCAATATTAAAAGCCTTAGCTTGTTTCTTTACCTGATTCAGATCAACAACCCCGCCATCCCTGAAAAAAGCATCCATCCTCTCGTTACGCTTAGATTCTTCCTGTTTGCCATAAACGATTTCAGCGAAAGAACGAAATTGTGCTTCAAGCTCGTCTATCTCTTTCTGGTTTTCATTGACGTACTTGGAAAGAATAGAAGCATTAAGATTAGATGTGTTTTTGTCTTTTACATCTTCATTTTTCTCTAATCTCTTATATACACGCTCCTGATCTTCGTACTTATCAGACAAACCTATCTTCTTCTTATATCGATCAAGGAGTGTAGCATACGTATCTTTTGACGTTGCCTTAATACCATAATTTTCTCTAACGTAAGAGGCAAACTCATCATCTATCTTACGATAATCGGAAACAATATAAGCCTCTGGCAAATCAACCGGAGTGCCACCATTTTCATGTCTGTTTCCTTTGGCTTCCATAGGCCCTACGGAGTCAGGAGTCAGCACGTACTCGCCTTTCTCTATCTCTACATTCGCAGCATCTTCCATAGACTTGGGAAGAGGATAAATATATTCGCCGGTCATATCAGACGTATCTATCTTCTGACCGTTACCTAAATTCACGCCACCACCTTCACGTTCCCACTTGATGAATTGCTGACGACGCTCCTTGGCAAGTTTTTCCCTCGCTGCCTGCTCGTCTCTGCTGGCTGCATACGCAGCAGATGAAGCTCCCATGATATTACGGGTAAGACCTAATCCTAAACTAACACCAGACAAGGCAGCTTGAGCCACATTAGCACCGACCTTATTACCGGCTCTTATCCGGCCAAGACTTGTACCGAACATTTGAGCTCTGCCGGTTAGATCGGGTGAATAATATGGGGTAGTCATAGGATCAAGAGGATTACCATCTTGGGAACGTTTTTCTTTAGAGGAATCAGCATCAACACCACCTACATTCATTGCATTATCAACGACTGATTTCTCTACGTTTTTAACCATACCCCTATTATCAGCGAGATATCCTGCATATCCTGCATCATTGTTTTCAAAAAACGGATCGGATGTAGGCATACTACTAAATGGATTTATCTCCCCCTCCTCTGTTTCTAAAGTCACATCAGAAGGCATATATATATTCTGAATATCAGATTCACCCCATTTATTAACAGGCGTTCCATAATCAAGAATAGGCTGAGTAGAGGATACATTAATATCCTGTCTCTTATCCTGAACACTACCGCCAGGAGCGAATATCGGACGATTTTTTATGATTCGTAATCTCATACTATCTTTTTTCACAAAGATAAGAGAAACGAACGAGAAAATCCAACGTTATGGGATACGTTTAAAAATCAATCATGTACGGCAGACAAACCACCCGAATCAGGGTCGTACTTAAGACCGCATGCCAGGCGATAGTTCTTAAGCGCTCTCTTGTACAAAAACAGCACTGTCTTGGAAACTATTTTCTTCATAGATTTGGTTAAAACCTCTTCTGTTGAAACAGACATCAGACAGCTATTCAAAAACGACCTGACATTGGAACCGAACAAGATCTTCACCATTTTTCTAAACGTTCTAAAAAGATATGATGCAGAAAGAGACTTTAACCCATTGCGAACCAGTCTCTTATTCAAATACGAAACAGCCTTTTCAGATAGACAGAGCCTATTCTTTCCTTCGCTATCTACCTCTGATGAAAACCACGAATATAAAGTGGTAGGATGTTTCTTAAGGTGATTGATGAAGGAAGTCATTATCCCTTCTTTTAAGGCCCTTTTGTGGGCTACGCATGCAGCAATCTTCTCTTCTCTTTTTAAAGAGCTGTCAAGGCATCTAAACACCGTCCTATCGTCTCCGATGAAATACTGAGGACGTTCTTCCTTGAACTTAGCCCGATAAGCGGCATATCCTTCCTTACGAAGCATATCTATCTGAGACCGGATATAGAACCTTACACACTTTTCTTCAGCCTCTTGCACGCTTTTAAGATAAGGAACTGACTTTCTCCCATATCGAAGATAATCATAAACCATAGCCTCAATAAAGTCATTGTACGGAAAGAATCTTCCAAATCCAAAGTTCCAAACTATGAAACATCGCACTCTATCTTTCCAGTAATCAGATATGAGAAAATTACTACAATATCTCAACTTCCTGTTTTTCTGATAGAAATGATGAGTATGTTTGTCATAAAATAGATTAAAATATCTCAAATTGCCTAAACACTGACCGGCTGGACGGCGTACTACATTGTACCCTAAGTTGCTGAAGCTATTGTATATAACTTCTATCGGAGAGACCTGCTCTTTCTTGAAGAGCTTGTCGTGTAACTTGTGAGGATTCATTATTTCAGTTATTTTTGTCTCCATATTGTTTTTGTTGTTTAGTGCAAATATATGATTTTATATAAAAAGAAGAAAATGCACTGCCTTGTATCCGGTTTGAGAGAAATAGGATACAAGGTTTTTTGTTTTATGACGGTTTGGATAAGAGACGGGAAAACGACTCTGAACGTAACCGCCTGACCGTCAGGGGTGGGACAACAAATCTTGAATTAAAACTACGCCTATGAATAGTCTCCGTTTTCCTTAATATTAAGACCATTTTCAATGATCTTACTCATTATATTATTTATATTATTTTATATACTTTACCATTTATTCATATAATTGTTTACAGTGAATGAACTTAACGACCGAAGGGAGTTAAGTGAGTGAACGGATTGACAAATTACTTTTTCCGTCTATTGTATTGTTTGCCTAATTGTGTTAAAGGATTGAGTATCGTGACCGAAGGGAACGATGCGAAAGAACTTATAATATTTAAAAACGACTGAACCTATCGACTGAAGGGAGATAGGTGATGGAGTGACGTTAATAATTATATTAGATAGCCAGTGGAGAATTAGGCAGGCTGGTAGGCGAGACGAGCGCCCATGCCCGTCAGGACAGTGGAAGTACGTAGGTCTGTTCTGTTAAACCAAGGCGATGATAGTTCCATCCTTCACGAAATCGCACAAAAAAGCCGGATTATCTTGATATCGTTCTTCAACCTCCGGTATCCGCATAACGAGTCTCAAATCCGGCTTCGCTTTATTAATATGAGAAATAAAATAATTGTTCTAATTGTCAGTGACGCCTTTAATGCGAAGCTGAATATTGGGAAGCACGGCATTAATCAAAGCCATTTTCTTATCCTCTTCGCTTTCTTTTTCATGCTGTTTATACATCATGCTGTAATCACTGTCATCACCATCCTTTTTCCCGTCTAACGTCAGTAAATGATTTATGATGTCCTTACCATACGTTTCAGTCCATGTACGGAATCTCTCTTCCTCGGACTGTCTCTCCTGGGACGGGACTTCCGGGTTAGGAAGGGCGGCTGCCACTTCTACCTCTGGAAGTGTTACCGATGCTGCTATTTCAGCATCATCTCCGAATCCCATTTGACCATACGAAGATACGGAATTTTCTTCAATTTCCAAACCAAGATTTTTAGCAACCTCCATAGCATAATTATAACGGTCATCGTTTCTTATAACACTCTTATGAGGACGTCCTGCTCCTTGGTTCCAAGCTACTACAGCATCTTTCAGGTTATCGGCGTTCATAAAGTCCTGCCGGCTGTAGTTGTAATACCCTGGTCCTTCTTTTCCTTTTCTTGTGTATAAGAAATTAGAATATCCGGTTTTCCCTTCGTATTCATCAGCTAAAAACTCAAGTTGGTCTTTGAATGTTGGTGTAGAATGACCTTTCTTTTTGGCGTGCTTGAATAGCTTATCCATACGCTCATTATGCCATTGCTGTATGCCGTATGATGTTCTGTTGTCTCCGTATATGTCATCTTTAAGACCGGATTCAGCCATGAGATTACCTATGATAGCAAGCGCCTGTATCTTGGACATGCCGCGCTTATTAGTAAAGTATTCGTATGCTTCACGTTGTTTATTTACAACACCACCTTCTTCGTATTTCCTTACAAACCTTTTAGGTAAAGCCTTGTCATTATTTCGAAGAACACTACCTTTCTTAGGATCGTATTTGATGCGTTCCCTTATTCTAAGAGGAACATCCCTTTCCGGTATGATGTCTTCCGCTATCTTTTTTCGGCTAAAATCATAATCATCCTTCACATCCAACATACCAGCATCCAGATCCCATCTTACACTGAAATTCTTCAACGCACCTAATCCGGAAGCTTCGTTTACTTTTTCAAAATTGTCACCATATACCTCTTCTCTAAATGGACTTACACCTTCATTTACTAAAATCCATTTTCCTGGATTTTCAAATATATTTTTATTTAGTTTATCAAGGACCTTCTTATAATCTCTTATTTTTCGTTTACTTTTTTCATCAGCGTCCTTATATGCCTCATCAAGCATGTTGTTCATATACTCTTTATCTAATAAAGATTGTATCAAAATAGCTTGTTCTTGAGGCAATCCTACATACTGAGCATCATCATCATCGTCATCAAAACGATACTTGCTAGCCGGTAATCTACTTATATCTCCATCAGTGTAAGCCTTCCACATTTTTTCTTCAAAATCTGTGGCTGTATCTTCTCCGGATCGCTCCCTATTAGGATCCAACATTCGTTTCACAGTAGGAATAAAATCGGCAATTAAACTAATAGGATCAGTGTCTAATATTGGATTAACGGATTCATACCACTTATCAGGATCAGCGTTATTGGATATGCCAACTGATTTCATATTCGAATCAGATACCCTGACCTTATTTCCGTCATATCCTCCACCTATATAACCTGTATAACCGTATTTTGCGGCTACATGACGAGCGTCTTCATACTTTGAATCATTAATATTTTTTTCTATAGATTCGTTCTCTACAGGCTTATCTTCAATCAAGACATAGTTACTGTCATCATCCACCGTCCAGGGCTGGTCTGTCGGCGTAGTGAACACCAGGCGCTCGAAGGCACGGCGCTTCTTCTGGCCGCCCATACCTTTCTCGTTTTCATTGTGATTTATTTCTTTCACTGCCTTATCATAATCACCTTCTTTAAGGTATTTGAAAAGCATTGGGCTTTTAGAATACTCTGGTCCTCCTGTATTGTAAAACAAACTAAACAAAGCATCTCGCTGATTATTGTTTAGATTCTTGAAATTAGGAGTTCTTCGTATAAATTCCGGAACAAACGTATTAACTACACCTTCAAATTCCTTATCGGCCTCTTCTACTGTTATACCATTCTTGTATTTTTTAAGAAGATGAGGAAGATGAAATCCGTACCCGATTGTTATATTTCCCTTCTTATCGTCATATAATTCAGGCTCAAACTTTTCCCACGATTTCAAATATTTTAGGATATTTTCTGAGGGCTTCCAATCTGATTTATTCTTCTTTGCCATCTTTTTCTTCCTCTAAGAATCCAAACATTTCACCTGCGCAGTTACCAACAAATCCAGCTATGTAAGCTGCGTGTTCATCTTCTCCCACCTTAAAACCAAGAGACATATTACAATGTTGGCATACCGACATAGCTGCATGAAATGATTCATGACATATGTTTTGTATAGTCATATCATTCTCACTTTGAAAGTTCCATAATAACTTAAAAGCTCTATCATCCCCCTTATCACGAACAAGATTCATAAAAGAGACTTCTGAATCTAAATCGCCTTCATCTCCCCACTCTCCTTCATGATCCAATTCTGCATTCTCAAAACGATCACACAATGTTTTGTAATCTAACCCTACGGTGATAATCAACTTTAGTGGATATATCACAAAATCAAATTCTTTTTCTTTCATTTTTCTTCCTCCTTCTTAAATTTGTGGTAAGCATCACAAACCTTGTCAACCAACCATCCCATTAGATAGGCAGCGTGCTCATCTTCTCCGGCGTCAAAACTGTAGTTAATATTAAGATACCTACAATAAAGGGAAAGACCGTGCAGACATTCGTGTCCTATGGTTCTAACATCCATATCAGACAGTGAATGAAACAAGAAACATATTTCTTTCCTGTGATTGGTTCGGTTTCCTACGAAAATAGTTCTGCCACCATAATCATCAGTCCACCCCTCCCAGCTCTGATCTTCTACTTCCAGGTTGGCGAACGTCTTAACTATATACTCTTCATCTGCCCCAAGCAATACCCTTACATTATAGGGGTATATGTCATTTTTATATAATACTTGTTTCATAACAAACTGTTTTTCAACAAAGATAAACAAAAAAGCCGAAGATATACTCACGTACTTCTTCGGCTATACCTTTAAAGCTAAAACTTGTTTACTATTGAAGCAAAATCAATGATTATATTTTTATTTTCTTAATTTCTTCAATCATATTCTTATATCCACAGAACTTGCTGTTAATAACATCGAAGATAGATTCTGACCAGCCAGCTATGTTCAAGATATTAGATCCTCTTTGACATACTCCCATCGCTAAAGCGAATGGGATTCTTGGATACAAGCGCAAGAAACCCCGATATTACT
>UMLT01006665.1_pt1 | contig 19244 bp, 16 predicted proteins | sample 1966641 | NCBI WGS metagenome assembly UMLT01 (sample SAMEA4836208, study PRJEB28245) | human gut metagenome | biome: gut microbiome; material: fecal sample | place: Denmark | collected 2008 | reverse complement strand
AATTCAAACGTATTGATGAACTGTACAAAGTAGGCGGTGCTTCCAAATCAGCCTGGGATGCACAGAAAACACAATTAGACGTAAGCCGTGCGACCTACAAGAATTTGCAGGAAAACACACAGTTATTGAGTCCGATCACCGGTATCGTCACTGCCCGCAACTATGATAGCGGCGATATGTATAGCGGAGGTTCGCCGATCTTCACCGTAGAACAGATTCGTCCGGTCAAACTGTTGATCAACGTATCCGAAAGTCTTTTCACGAAAGTAAAAAAGGGAAAAGATGTCGACATCCGGTTAGATGTATACGGAGACGAAGTTTTCAAAGGAAAAGTCAGCCTGGTTTACCCGACTATCGATCCGAATACACGTACATTCCCTGTCGAAATCAAAATCGACAACAATGACGAACGTGTCCGTCCGGGGATGTTCGCCCGCGTGACGATCGGTTTCGGGACACAAAACCATGTGGTCGCTCCGGATCTCGCCATCGTAAAACAGTCCGGTGCAGGAGACCGCTATATATATGTATACAAAGACGGTAAAGTTTACTACGAGAAAGTAGAGCTAGGACGCCGTATGGGAAACAAATATGAAGTCATTTCAGGGGTAAACAGTGGCGACCAGGTTGTAATATCCGGTCAAAGCCGCCTAAACAACGGAATGGAAGTAGAAATCGAAAAGTAAGAGACAAACATTATGAGCTTATATGCAACAGCGGTAAAAAAGCCGGTTACGACTGCCCTTGTCTTTGTGGCAATCGTGATCTTCGGTCTTTTTTCATTAACCAGATTATCAGTGGACCTGCTGCCAGAGATCGAGACAAACACGATCATGGTCATGACCTCCTATGCCGGCGCCAGCGCTGCGGATATCGAAATGAACGTCTCCAAACCGTTGGAGAACGTGCTGAACAGTGTCAGCGACCTGAAACACATCACGTCACAGTCACGTGAAAACATTTCAATCATCACACTAGAATTCGACTATGGTACGGATATCGATGTGGCGACAAACGACGTGCGCGATAAACTGGACGTTGCCGAGCCAATGCTGCCGGATGATGTGGACAATCCCATTATCTTCAAATTCGGGACGAACGATATACCGATTATCATCCTTTCGGTTACGGCGGAAGAGAGCACGAACGCCCTATACAAGATTCTGGACGATAAGGTATCGAACCCGCTTGCACGTATCAGCGGTGTAGGAGCGGTTTCCATTTCCGGTACGCCGGCACGTGAAATACAAGTCTATTGTGATCCGTACAAACTGGAAGCATACGGAGTTTCAATCGAAGGAATATCCGCTATCATCGCACAGGAAAACAGGAACACTCCAGGCGGCAGCGTGGATATCGGTTCCAACGCCTATGCGCTCCGTGTACAAGGTGAATTTACGGATGCGCATCAGATGGACGATCTTGTGATCGGTCATAAAGATAACAAGACTATCTATCTGCGTGATGTTGCCCGCATTGAAGACAGCATCGAAGAGCGTGCCCAAGAGACTTACAATAACGGTAAAAAAGGCGGCATGATCGTTATCCAAAAACAATCGGGAGCCAACTCGGTGAACATAGCCAAGAAGGTTCATCAGAAATTGCCGGAAATTCAAAAAAGCCTTCCTTCAGATGTCAAGTTAGGGGTAATCATGGATACCTCCACTAACATTTTGAATACAATCGACAGTCTGAAAGAAACCATTTTCATAACCTTCATTATCGTTATGTTAGTGGTGTTCGTATTCCTCGGACGATGGAGAGCGACATTTATCATTATTCTGACCATTCCGATCTCGTTGATAGCCTCGTTCGCTTACTTGCTTGCATCCGGCAATACACTGAATATTATCTCGCTGAGTTCACTCTCTATTGCTATCGGTATGGTTGTGGATGACGCGATTGTGGTGCTGGAAAACATTACTACCCATATCGAAAGAGGTAGTGCCCCGAGACAAGCGGCCGTACATGCTACAAACGAAGTGGCCATCTCTGTAATCGCCTCAACCCTGACCATGTTGGCCGTGTTCCTGCCCCTGACAATGGTGACAGGTATGGCGGGTATTCTGTTCAAACAGTTGGGGTGGATCGTCAGTATCATCATGATCGTTTCGACAGTCGGTGCTTTGACCCTGACTCCGATGTTGAGTTCTCTACTACTCAGGCAGAATCCTAAAAAAGGCCGCTTGTATACCTTGTTCTTCACACCGATCGAAAAGGCATTGGATGCGCTGGACCGTGGCTATTCCAGTTTTCTTTATTGGGCAGTACGCCACCGGAAAACGGTCATATTCGGTGCGACTTTGATCTTTGCGGGAAGTATGCTATTGGTTCCAACTATCAAGACGGAATTCTTCCCGACTCAGGATAACGCACAGATCAGTGTTCACATCGAGTTACCGGTCGGAACCCGCCAAGATATCACCCGTAAGCTGGCGCTTGAAATCGACGAACTGTTCCGACAGAAATATCCGGAAATAAAAACCAGTAACTTCACTGAGGGACAAGCCGATTCCGATAATACCTGGGCTCAATTGAGTAATAACGGAACACATATTATCGACTATTACATCAATATGCTGAGTGTCGGCGATCGTGAACGCGGTATGGTTGAAATCTGTGAAGAGATGCGTAAGGACCTGGCAAAATATCCGGAGATCAAGACCTTCAAGGTGATCGAAGGCGGACAGGAAGAAGGTATGGGCGGACAGAACGCTGTCGACATCGAGATTTATGGTTTCGATTTCGGCCGGACCGATGCCGTAGCCGCCGAACTGGCCGAAAGGATGCGTAAGGTAAAAGGTTGTTCACAAGTCAACATCAGCCGTGAGGACTACATACCCGAATATCAAGTTGATTTCGACCGGGAAAAGCTGGCGATCAACGGATTGAATATCACAACGGCTGCTATGGCTTTGCGTAACCGTATCAACGGCTCTACCGCTTCCAAATATCGCGAAGACGGTGACGAGTATGATATAAAAGTACGCTACGCACCAGAATTCCGTCAGTCGGTTGAAGACATCGAGAATATCCTGGTTTATAACAATGCCGGTCAGGGAATCCGTATCCGCGACCTGGGTAAAGTAGTAGAACGAATGACGCCTCCGACCATTGAACGCAAAGACCGTGAACGTGTCATCACCGTATCGGCAGTAGTCGGAAAAGGTGCAGCCATGAGCGATATCGTAACAGCTGCCCGGAATCAACTGAAGGAAATGGATATACCTTCGGATGTCAGCTGGCAGTTAGGAGGAACATACGAAGACCAGATGGACACCTTCTTCGACCTGACAATCCTGATGGTCCTGATCATCATTTTGGTATTTATCGTAATGGCTGCTCAGTTCGAATCGCTGACAGACCCGTTCGTCATCATGTTCTCCATTCCTTTCGCCTTCACCGGTATAATTTTGGGACTGGCAATCACACAGACCCCATTGGGCGTTATGGCATTGATCGGCCTGATTATGCTGATGGGGATCGTTGTCAAGAACGGTATCGTGCTGATCGACTACACGATCCTCTGCCGGGAAAGAGGAATGGGAATCCTGACCGCAGTAGTGACTGCCGGAAAATCCCGTCTCCGCCCTGTATTGATGACCACTTTGACTACCGTATTGGGTATGATCCCGATGGCTGTCGGAACAGGCGAAGGCTCGGAAATGTGGCGTTCGATGGGTATGACAGTAGCATGGGGACTTTCGGTATCAACGTTGATCACCCTGGTAATCGTACCGGTCGTATACAGTGTATTTGCCGGAAACGGAGTCCGGCGCAGACGCCGCAAGATGGCAAAAAATGGAATATCTTCTAAAAAAGAATAAATAATAATTAGGAATAAGTTAATATGAAAGCTATATTTGTATCATTTAATCAAGCATATTACGAAATGATCCTGAATGTGATGGACCGAAACAATATCCGGGGCTTCACATACTGGAACGAAGTACAGGGACGTGGAAGTAAGACCGGCGAGCCCCATTATGGAAGTCACGCCTGGCCGACACTGAACTCGGCAATCCTGGCAATGGTCGATGACGAAAAAGTCGACCATTTCCTGGAGATACTTCATCAGATGGATCAGAAGACGGAAGCGCAAGGATTACGTGCTTTTGTCTGGAACATCGAAAAAACAATTTAATAACATAATGAACGATCTTTTTAACATTCTCATTTTCAGCAAAGACTATAATCAGGGAGTTATCATCCAGGACTATATAAAAGCTATTGGATACAACTCACAAGTATTCGATCAGGAAGAAGCGGCATATGAGGGATTCCTTTCCAGAAATTTCACACTCTGTATTATCAACCACGATATAGACACGAAAGAAACACGGACATTGGCAGCCATGATCAAAAGTTCGGAAAATATCATCCCTGTCGTTTTCTTGTGTGAACATCCGACGAGAGAAGAAATAGCATTGCTGTTTTCGTTCCATGCAGACGATGTGATACGCAAACCTCTTGACACAGATATCTTACAAGCCCGGATTAAAGCAGTACAAAGCCGTTACCAGCCCCAACGCAAGAAAGAGGTCAGGACTTATATTTTCGGAAAATTCAAATTCGACTTGCAAAAACAGATCTTGTCCATAGAAGGCAAAACAACCAAGCTGACAACCAAAGAGGCCGATTTGCTTACGTTGCTGTGCCAACACGCAAACAATATGGTAGACAGGATGCACGCCCTGCAGATCATATGGAGAAGCGATAACTATTTCAGCGCCCGCAGCATGGATGTTTATATCACCAAATTACGCAAATTATTGCAAGATGATCCTACCATCAAAATAATAAACGTTCACGGAAAAGGTTATAAATTATCAACACACGAAAATGACAATTGAACATTTCACCTTATTTCTAATTGTTATGGCAGCTGTCGCCGCCATCGTCTTCATAGCCCTTTATTTCGTCGAAGCCGGTTATGGAATGTTGTTCGATAAAAAATGGGGACTTCCGATACCGAACAAGATTGCTTGGATTTGCATGGAAGCGCCGGTTTTTATCGTCATGTTTTTGTTATGGAACGGATCGGAACGACAGTTCGAGACAGTACCGTTCTTGATATTCTTATTCTTCGAACTGCATTATTTCCAACGATCTTTTATTTTTCCTCTGTTGATAAAAGGCAAAAGTAAAATGCCGGCAGGCATCATGCTTATGGGAATCACCTTTAACCTCCTGAACGGTTATATGCAGGGAGAATGGATTTTCTACTTAGCACCGCAGGATATGTATACGAAAAGCTGGCTGCACAGCCCTCAATTTATAGTCGGGACAATCTTGTTCTTCACCGGCATGGCAATCAATATCCAGTCAGACCATATTGTCCGCCACCTCAGAAAGCCTGGCGACACGAACCATTATCTGCCCCAAAAAGGCCTGTTCAAATATGTGACATCAGCCAACTACTTTGGCGAAATCGTGGAATGGTGCGGATTTGCAATCCTGACCTGGAGTGCAAGCGGAGCTGTTTTCGCTTGGTGGACATTTGCAAACCTTGTACCTCGCGCAAACACCATCTACCATAAATACAAAGCGATGTTTGGTAACGAACTGGAAAACCGTAAACGGGTTATTCCTTTTATATATTGAATGATTAACTCATAATAGATATGGAAAAAGAATCTATACTGTTCACTCCCGGTAAAATCGGGCCGTTGACCCTGAGAAACCGGACGATACGGGCGGCTGCATTTGAAAGCATGTGCCCAGGAAACGCGCCTTCCGACATGTTATATGACTACCATAAATCGGTTGCCTCCGGCGGGATCGGTATGACGACTTTGGCCTATGCGGCTGTTACGCAAAGCGGACTTTCTTTCGAACGTCAGCTCTGGATGCGCCCAGATATCATCCCCGGATTAAAACGCATCACCGATGCCATCCACAAAGAAGGAGCGGCCGCCTCCGTACAACTCGGACATTGCGGAAACATGTCTCACAAAAACATCTGCGGGTGCAGGCCTATCTCCGCATCCAGCGGTTTCAATATCTATTCCCCTACCCTTGTCCGTGGAATGAAACCTTCCGAAATCACAGCTATGGCAAAAGCGTTCGGACAAGCAGTTCATCTGGCGCGCGAAGCCGGAATGGATGCAGTGGAAATACATGCCGGTCACGGCTATCTGATCAGCCAGTTTCTTTCTCCCTATACCAATCATCGGAAAGACGAATATGGCGGTAGCTTGCAAAACCGGATGCGCTTTATGAAAATGTGCATGGACGAAGTGATGAAAGCTGCCGGTCAGGATATGGCAGTGTTGGTAAAGATAAATATGCGCGACGGCTTCAAAGGAGGAATGGAGCTTGATGAGACACTTGAAGTGGCTCGTACCCTGCAGAACGAATGCGGAGCACACGCTTTGATCCTTAGCGGTGGCTTCGTCAGCCGTGCCCCGATGTATGTGATGCGGGGTTCCATGCCGATTCATACGATGACGCATTATATGCCTTTCGGCTGGCTACCGCTCGGAGTCAAAATGGCCGGACGGTTCATGATCCCGTCTGAGCCGTTCAAAGAGGCTTACTTCCTGGAAGATGCCCTAAAATTCAGGGCGGCATTGAAAATGCCACTTGTCTATGTAGGCGGTCTGATCTCACGCGAGAAGATAGACGAGGTCTTGAACGACGGTTTCGAATTCGTGAGTATGGCACGTGCCTTGCTGAACGATCCGTCATTCGTAAACAAAATGAAGGAAGACGAACATGCCCGTTGTGACTGCGGACATAGCAACTATTGCATCGCCCGCATGTATTCCATCGAAATGGCATGCCACAAACATATTCAGAACTTGCCCAAAAGCATTGTCAAAGAAATAGAGAAATTAGAATACAAGTAATGGAAAAAGGATTAGCCATCATAACCGGTGCCGACGGAGGCATGGGACAAGTAATCACGGCAGCCCTCGCAAAAGAAGGCTATCCGGTGATTATGGCTTGCCTCGATCCGGAAAAAGCAGCCTCCCTATGTAACCGGATCCAGCAAGAAACCGGTAACACCCAGATAGAAGTGCGAAGAATCGATCTCGCATCCCTTTCATCCGTAAACAATTTCACCGGTCAGTTATTAAAAGAAGGACGTCCCGTCAGCCGCCTGATAAACAATGCCGGCATCCTGACAACTCCGGTACGCAAAACCGAAGACGGGTTGGAGACAATCGTAAGCGTCAATTATGTGGCTCCCTACATGCTCACCCGCCAGTTATTACCATTGATGCAACCAGGATGCCGTATTGTAAATACAGTGTCCTGCACGTATGCCATCGGCCGGATCGAACCGGACTTCTTTGAAAAAGGAAGGAACGGACGTTTTTTCCGCATTCCGGTCTATGGGAATACCAAGCTGGCGCTGTTATTGTTCACCCAAGAGTTTGCCGAACGGCTGCAAGACAAAGACATCACCATAAATGCCTCGGACCCGGGAATCGTCAGTACGAACATGATCACGATGCAAGCCTGGTTCGACCCGCTTACCGATATCTTGTTCCGCCCCTTTATCAAAACACCGGCCCAAGGCGCGGCGACCGCCATCCATCTGGCTCTTTCGGATGAGGCGAAAGATAGAAACGGTTGTTGCTATGCCAATTGCAAAAAGAGGAATGTGTCAGAACGCATCCGGCATCATGCACAGCAAAAACAACTTTGGGACGATACGGAAATCTTGCTCCGGCAAAAAGGAATCCGGTTCTGAACCGGCATGCACTTTTAGTTTCATACCGATGAAACTCCTATTCCATGCCGAGGGAATTTCAGTTTCATGCCTATGAAACTGAAAATTCATGCAGACAAGATTTTGCAGATATAAATATAAATCGTACCTTTGCACCGCTTTTAACCCCCGTACGTGTGATGGGAAATTAGAAAGCATAAACATCTAATTTTGAGTAACACAAAAATTAAAACAAAATGAAGACATTTCAATTAGAAGGAAAGTCAAGAGAAGTAGCCGCTACTTCTGCAGACCAGAAGAGAGCTTTGAAAGCTATGCGTAAAAACAACGAAATTCCTGCTGTACTGTACGGCGGCGAAAAAGTATCTCATTTCACCATCACAAAAGACAGTGTTCGTAACTTGGTTTACAGCCCTGAAATTTTTGTTGTTGAACTGACGATTGACGGCAAGAAGACAATGGCTATCGTTAAAGATATCCAGTTCCAGCCTGTAACCGACGCTATCCTGCACATGGACTTCTTGGAAGTGTCAGAAAACAAACCGGTAGTAATGGAAGTTCCGGTTGTTCTGGAAGGTCACGCCGAAGGTGTTAAAGCCGGTGGTAAACTGAACTTGCAGATGAGAAAGTTGAAGGTAAAAGCCCTTTACACAGCAATTCCTGAGAAATTGTTTATCAATGTCGATCACCTGGGATTAGGCAAGACTATGCAGGTTGGTGCATTACACTTCGAAGGCCTTGAACTGATGAACGCCAAGAACGCTGTTGTTTGCGCCGTTCAGTTGACTCGTGCCGCTCGTGGTGCTCAGGCTAAGGCATAATAAAATTATTATTCCTAAATAATGTAAGGGGAGAATATTCAACAGAGTATTCTTCCCTTTGTTATATACTAAAAAACAACATAACAATGAAATATCTGATAACAGGACTTGGAAATATCGGTTCCGAATATTTAGGAACCCGCCATAACATCGGATTCCGCGTTGTAAATGCATTGGTAGAAGATGCCGGAGTTCCTTTCACGGAAGAACGTTACGGTGCAATCGCACGGATGCGTATCAAGAACTGTGAGTTGATCATACTGAAGCCGAACACATTCATGAACCTGAGCGGCAATGCCGTCCGCTACTGGTTGCAGAAAGAAAACATTCCGGTAGAGAATCTGTTAGTCATAGTGGACGATCTGGCACTCCCCTTCGGGACACTCCGCCTGAAACCGAAAGGCAGCGATGCCGGACACAACGGATTGAAAAACATCCAACAGTTGTTAGGCACACAAGAATACAGCCGCCTTCGTTTCGGTATCGGCAGTAATTTCCCTCGTGGAGGACAGATCAACTATGTGCTTGGCAAGTTCCCACCGGAAGAGCTCCAGGAAATGCCGGAAAAGATAAAACGGGCGGTAGAAATCATCAAAAGCTTCTGCCTGGCCGGCGTACAGAATACAATGAACCAATACAATAATAAATAAATAATAGTTCCTTGTCTACAGTTTATGAATGAAGTCCGTATAGACAAATGGATGTGGGCCACCCGCATATTCAAGACACGTACCATAGCAGCCGAGGCTTGCAAGAAAAACAGGGTGATGATAAACGGAGTCAATGTAAAACCTTCCCGTATGATCAAAGTCGGAGAAGTGATTCAGGTACGAAAGCCACCTATCACCTTTTCCTTCAAGGTACTCGATTTAACAGAACGCCGTATGGGGGCCAAACTGGTGCCTGATTATCTGGAAAACGTCACTACTCCCGACCAATACGAAATATTGGAAATGAACCGCATATCCGGATTCGTAGACCGTGCACGCGGCTTAGGCCGTCCGACCAAGAAAGACCGTCGCGAACTGGAGCAGTTTACCGATCTGGGGATGATGAACGACGGATTTGATTTCGAGTTTGACTTCGAGGAGCCGGAAGACGAAGAGTAAACTCGTTTTTTCACAGCAAGGGCCGTAACTCCTTTTCAAATATTTGCCTGCTGATTATACGATAATGCGACGAATAAGATTCTTCGAAAACCTTGCTGTGATGCCCCACATATTCTCCCCGGTCCAGACGGTCTTCTATTTCTTTGCAATCGGCATCGTAATCCGGCAAGGAAAGTTCCATAGAACGGATAATAGACTCAATCCGCTGCCATTCTTTTTGCCAATCGGCAACTGTAATAGGACGGACACTGTTCACGCTCCGCTTTTTCGAAATCCTTCTTTTCTGTCGCCGAAAGACAGAGACAGAAAAGAAGGAACAAAGTCAGAAAACCGTACTTCCACATCGTTTATTTGATTACTTCTTTCAGTTTTTTGTGCAAATCCTCGCCAGTTATGTTTTTAGCGACAATCACTCCATCAGGATCCAGCAGGACATTGGCCGGAATACCACGAACCCCATAAAGAGCCGGAATTTCCGAATCCCAATATTTCAAATCGGAAAGATGTGTCCAAGCCAGATTATCGTCGGCAATCGCTTTCATCCACTTGCTTTTATCCTTATCCAGGGAAATCCCCACAATCGTAAAGTTTTTATCTTTATATTCATTAAACGCCTTTACCACATTCGGATTCTCGCGACGACAAGGAGGACACCAGGATGCCCAGAAATCCAACAGTACATATTTACCTCTGAAATCAGAAAGCGAAACAGATACTCCCGCCGTATCTGGCAACGAAAATTCAGGAGCCACCTTCCCTATCTGCACATTTTCCAACTGCTTGATAATACCATCCAAATCTTTTACATACGGGCAACCGGCCAGTTCGGAAGAAATCTTGGCACGAGTCGCTTTCAGTTCATCCAGCGGCAACTGGTAAGTAAAGTAACGATACAGATAAAAAGCGGCGGCAGGCGAAGCCGGATACTTGGTGATCAGACTGTCTATGTCATACCCTTCTTCAAAAACCTTCTCGGCATTCTCCTGAAAGATTGTATTGACAGGAGAATTACGGACCGTAATCGTTTCGCCGTCATTACTTATCCTCACATCCATATTCGTATTTTCGACAAAGAACTGAACCGGATAATTCATATCTTCTGTTGCCAGACCAAACAATAAAGGCTGATCCACTTCTCCCTTAAAAGTAAATTTTCCCTCTTTTAATTCTGCCGTATCGACATCAAAAAACATCTTATTCCGGAAGGACTTGAGATAGACTTTCCCTTCCGTCCTGCCGGTCACTTCTCCATTTATCACATAACCTTTCGGTGCTTCCTGGCAACTCGCCAACATCAGGGCCACCAGGGCTGTCGCTACTAATCGTTTCATTTTTATCTGTTTCGTTTATTATTTAATCTCAGGGTGATGATATCGCCCTTTTTTCAGCGTTCCCTTTCCATATTCGATCGCACGAACCGGACAGCGGTGGATGCAAGCGACACACTGCACACAGGTATCCGTCCAAACAGGCTTCCCTGCCTGCATGCTGATCGTTCCGGTCGGACAAATCCGTTCACATAACCCACAGGAAATACAAGCATCCGTCACCCGGAAAGAATTACTTCCGATAGGCAGATGGGCAAAAAGAGGATAAATCCAGTAGCTTTTCAAACCGGGCATGCTTCCTGTATGATACAAAGCGTCCTGCCCATGCTCCCGGATCGCTTCGATAATCTCGGCCACACGTGCCGGGGCATCCTGCAGTTTCCGTTCCTCCACATCTTTGTCGTCTACATCGAAACCAGGCAGCAAGATATAGTTGTTCGGCATAATGACAGAGTATGCTGCCGTTAGCGATATCGCTCTTTTTTCCAAAGCTTTCCCGATCAGTCGATCTGTATATCCGCATTCATCTCCACAGGTAGAAACGGAATAGACCGATTGTCCAGTATATCCGTTTAAAGTCAGACGAGAGATAAAACGGGTCACAGACACCGCCGGTCCCCAGGAATGCACAGGATAGACAAACAATATCTTTTCATCCGGACGAACCGGATAGCCCCAACCATCCTTTTCCTTATGCAGTTCTTCTGCAATTGAAACCAACTGTTCTCCCAGCGCCTCACTCAGAGCCTTTGCCACCCAAAGAGAGTTTCCAGTTCCAGTAAAGTAAAATATCATATTCCTATTTCTGTTTCAAATACAAAAGTAAGTATAATCTAAGAATACACCTCGCATTTACCTTATTAAGAAACCTAAACGGCAACGTGATGAAGATAACAATGGGACCTTACACACGTTGTCATTCCTGCCTGAAGCCTACTTTTACCTTTACGGAGATTTGGAGCAGACACTTTTTATATCTTAATTTGCATTACCATAAAAACACACAATATGAAACGGACTTTACTTATTTGGGCTTCGATGGCTTGCATGACTGTTCATTCGGTCACGGCACAGGACGCAGCTGTAAACAAAATCATCGAAATCGGTCAAACGGATAATCAAGTGATGGATCATTTAGATGTACTCACCAACCGCATCGGCGGCCGTGTGATCGGCTCGAACGCATACGATAATGCAGTTGAATGGGTTGCCTCGAAATTTACGGAATGGGGACTGGAAGTAGAACTACAAGAGGCCGGCACGCTGCCGGTCGGCTTCAACCGAGGACCGTGGTTCGGCAAACTGTTGGGAGAAAACGGGATGGAACTGCATTTCGTCACTCCCTCCTACACCGCCGGAACAAAGGGTGTACAACGCGGACATGTCTTACAGGAACCGCTTACCCAAAGCGAGTTCGACCGCATGAAAGGACAACTAAAAGGGGCTTGGGTGCTGATCAACGGGAAGAATGTCGGCTGGCCGGTCGACCGGTCCGCCAAAGGCGACTCCATCCGTGCCGCCATCATTTCCGAAAACAACGAAACGGCCAAAAAGAACCGCCAGATCATGGAGGATAACTGGCGCAACAATACCGACAACCCGCTGCTGCCATTGAAAGAGGATGTCCCGGCCTTGTTCTACAAACAGATGTGCGAAGCCGGCGTATTGGGTTTTATCCAATCGGCCACCGTCCCTTTGCGTGCCCTCTATGACAAGGCAATCATACACGATCCGACTTTCACGTTTGACAACCTGCCGGAAGTCTGCGACATCAAGTTAGACGAACACCAGTATGCGGCCATCAAGAAGATGGTAAAGGAACGCCGCACCTTCTTCCTTGAGTTCGATATCCGTAACCATTTTCGTATGGGACCGGTAAAATACTATAATGTGATCGGTAAGATCAAAGGCTGTAAATATCCGGACGAGTATGTGATGGCGAGTGGTCATCTGGATGCGTTCGACGTGGCGACAGGTGGCGTGGACTGCGGTTCCGGCGTCACTCCGGTGATGGAAGCGGCCCGCATGATCATGAAATCCGGTGCGAAGCCTAAACGGACGATGTTATTCTGTGCTTTTGCTGGCGAAGAATTCGGATTGTTAGGTTCTACAGCCTGGGTGAAAGCCAATAAAGATAAATTAGATAAAATCTCCAACTTGTTCAACCGCGACGGAGGCCCGACACCTCCCGTCGGACTCAATGTTCCGAAAGCGATGTATCAGGACTTCGTGAAGATATGCGCGCCCGTCAAGAAGATCCATCCCGACTATCCGTTCGAAGTGAAAGAAGCCGGCCCATTCACCAAACCTGCCAAACCTGCCGGTACGGATGCATCCGTTTTTGCTGTCGAAGCAGTCCCGGCCATCGCCTTCAACGAAAAGGACATCAAAGGATACAACTTCAACTACGGTGAGATCTGGCACACCGAACGCGACACTTACAGCAAAAGCATCCCGGAATATCAGGAACATGCCGCTACAGTAATGGCGATCGTGACGCTGGGAGTAGCCAACTTGGAGCATCTGCTGTCAAGAGAAGGATTGTATAAATAAAACTTCAGAAAGGAATAACAAACCCATAGCTTTACAGAAGCTAACCCTATGCGTTAGTATCCATAAAGCTATGGGTTTGCGATATTTTTCGTACCTTTGCCCATTCAAAAGCAAATTAATAGGTATATAAGATATGATAACGGTTAACAATCTGGACGTACAGTTCGGAAAACGTATCCTGTTTCAGGATGTCAATATGAAGTTCACGCCGGGCAACTGCTACGGTATCATCGGGGCTAACGGCGCCGGTAAATCAACATTCCTCCGTGTTATCAGCAAACAGCTGGATCCTACACGCGGAACAGTGTCTTTAGGACCGGGTGAACGCCTTTCCGTATTGAGTCAGGACCACTTCGCATTTGATGAATACACCGTAATGGACACAGTGTTGATGGGACACACCACCCTTTGGGAGGTGATGAGCGAGAAAAACGCCCTGTATGCAAAACCTGATTTCAGCGATGCCGACGGTATCCGCGTATCGGAACTGGAAGAGAAGTTCGCCGAGATGGAAGGCTGGAATGCCGAAAGTGATGCCGCCGCCCTGTTGAGCGGCTTGGGTATCGCGGAAGAATTCCACTACACGCTGATGAAAGACATGAGCGGTAAACAGAAAGTACGTGTCCTGCTGGCACGAGCCCTCTTCGGACAGCCTGATAACCTGTTGCTGGACGAGCCGACCAACGACCTCGACCTTGAAACCGTCATGTGGCTTGAAAACTATCTGGCGAACTTCGAACACACCGTGTTGGTTGTCAGCCACGACCGTCACTTCCTCGACTCTGTCTGTACGCATACGGTAGATATCGACTTCGGTAAACTGCAGATGTTCGCCGGAAACTATAGCTTCTGGTACGAATCCAGCCAGTTAGCACTCCGCCAGCAGCAGAACCAGAATAAGAAAGCGGAAGAAAAGAAGAAAGAATTGGAAGAGTTCATCCGCCGTTTCAGTGCCAACGTAGCGAAGTCTAAACAGACAACCAGCCGCAAGAAGATGTTGGAGAAACTGAACATCGAAGAGATCAAGCCTTCTTCACGACGCTATCCGGGTATCCTGTTCACGCCCAACCGCGAACCGGGCAACCAGATATTGGAAGTAAAGGGGCTGACAAAGTCCATCGACGGGAAAGTCCTTTTCCAGGACCTCAACTTCAACGTGGAGAAAGACGACAAGATCGTATTCATCAGTCACGACCCGCGTGCGATGACCGCCCTTTTCCAAATCATCAACGGAGAAGAAAAGGCCGATGCCGGAACGTACCAATGGGGACAAACCATCACGACGACCTATCTGCCGCTCGACAACTCCAAGTATTTCAACTCGGATTATAACCTGATCGACTGGCTGAGCCAGTTCTCGCCCGACACGAACGAGGTCTTCCTGAAAGGCTTCCTCGGACGTATGCTGTTTTCCGGCGAAGAGCTGTTGAAGAAAGTGAGTGTACTTTCCGGAGGTGAAAAGATGCGTTGTATGATCTCCCGCATGATGTTGACGGATGCCAACTGTATCATCCTCGACACGCCGACCAACCATCTGGATTTGGAATCCATCCAAGCGTTCAACAACACATTGCAGTCATTCAAAGGAAACATCCTGTTCTCCAGCCATGACCACGAGTTCATCCAGACGGTTGCCAACCGCATCATCGAGCTGACTCCGAACGGCATCATCGACCGTATAATGGAATACGACGATTATATTACCGATCCGATGGTTGCCGAGCTGAGAGAAAAGCTTTATAAATAAACAAGCATCGATAACTTTCCAGAAAAAGAACCAGATATGTGGATGACATATCTGGTTCTTTTTCCGATACCTTCCCTGTATATGAAAAAAAGAATCCTCTTTCTCCTTGCCCTATATTTCATGTGGTTACCGCTACTGGCAATCCAGAAGCCTGTGTTTATGCTGTACCACCATGCCTTAGCGAGCGGATGTTCGCTAATCGATTACCTTAAGGTAATTACACACGGGTTACTGTTGGACTGTACGATAGCCGGCTATCTGACGGCGTTACCTTTGCTGATGACATTAGTTTCGGTATGGTTGCCGGGGTCTTTTTACAGGAAACTGCTGAAAGGATATTTCGGAATCATGGCGGTATTGATCGCAGCGATCTTTTCCGTGGATGTGGCTTTATACGGCTACTGGGGATTCAGGCTGGATGCGACTCTTTTCTTCTATCTTCAATCACCCGGCGATGCGATGGCAAGTGTACCGCTGGGGCAATTCTTTGCCCAATTGCTGATGTTCGCCGTATATGCTTTCGGGATATATTGGGTGTTGAAGAGGTTTATCGTTCCGCTCTTCCCAGAAACACAGGTGAGAAAACGATTGGGCGGAAGCCTTATCATTATCCTGTCAGGAGGGATACTCTTCATTCCGATACGAGGAGGCGTAACGACTTCGACGGCGAACGTGGGGATGGTATATTTCAGCCAAAACCAATTCCTCAACCATTCGGCAATCAATCCTTGTTTCAGCCTGATCGCTTCACTTAGCAAGCAACAGGATTTTGCGGCACAGTTCAATTTTTTCCCGGAAGAGGAAAGGAAGGAGGTAATGGATACTTTGTCTCCGCACTCGACGCGGGGACACAAAGGGACGAATCCCGCAGATGCAGATTTACAGCAAAAGCCTCTGCAATCCCTTCTCAATACCTCACGACCGAATATATTGATTATCCTGATGGAAAGTTTCTCGGCAAACGCGATCGGAGCGGTCGGCGGAGATTCCATCATCACGCCTAACCTGAACCGATTGAGTCGGGAAGGAGTACTTTTCACAAACATGTATGCCAATTCGTTCCGGACAGACAGAGGAATCGTTTCGGTGTTGAACGGATATTTGGCACAGCCGACCACTTCCATCATGAAGTATCCGGCAAAAAGCCAAACACTCCCCTCTATCGCCAAAACTCTGACAAACGAAGGATATGTTGCCGACATGCTGTACGGAGGCGATATCAACTTTACCAATATGCAGAGTTATTTCTTCAGTTCCGGTTACAGCCGGATCACGGCAGACCGTGACTTTCCGCTCACCAGCCGCTTGAGTAAATGGGGAGCGAACGACGATATTACGTTCCGCCACCTGTACGAAGACATCAAAAACCGGGACAACCAAGCTCCCTGGCTCAGCACTTTCCTGACGTTAAGCAGCCATGAGCCGTTTGAAGTTCCCTACCACCGGTTGGACGAAATGGGGCTGTATCCGAACTCGGTTGCCTTCACGGACAGTTGTATCGGCAACTTCATAGACAAATTGAAAGAATTGCCTGTATGGAAAAACACGCTGGTTATTTTCGTTTCCGACCACGGATATCCTTATCCGAAAGATGTGGTCAACTATGAACCTCGCCGCTACCATATTCCGATGCTTTGGATCGGCGGTGCGGTGAAAGAACCTGTCGTGATTGACAAATTAGCCAATCAGACGGATCTTGCCGCCACCCTATTGAACCAGTTAGGGATCGATCACGACACTTTCACTTTCAGCCGGAACATCCTAAGTCCCGATTATCCGGAATATGCATTCTATACTTATTCTAACGGATTCGGGTTTATCGACAGCACCGGTATATCCGTCTATGACAACGAAGGGAACAAACCTCTGATCGAAGCCCCCCGAAAAGGCAGTGACTTGCGACTCCGCAAAGGAAAGGCACTCTTGCAAACCTTGTATGACGATTTAGGGAACCGATAGCCTTTTTATTGCATTCTGCATAAGTTTTGCAGGAATACTGCAATGCCTACGCAGAATGCAATGGTGATCCCCACGCTTACTCCTCTTGCTTCTCTTCCGTCAACAGCTTGCCATCATCATCCCAAGTACGCCAAATGCCGCTTTTCCTTCCTTTAGCATAAAACATTTCGAAACGAAGAATGCCTTTATCGTTCCACACCCGCCAAGGTCCGTCTTTTTGCCCATCTTTATAGGAAGCGATACCGGTCAGTTGCCCGGCTTCGTTATAAGTACGCCATTCTCCATGAAAAATGCCGTGATAGTAAGAACGGACTTCCGCAATCTTGCCATCAGGATAGTAAATCACATAAGTTCCTTCGGGACGGCCGTCTTTGAGGAAAAGCTCCATCTTCAACATACCATCATCGTAAAACTCGGTATAGCGGCCAGTGTAAGGAGTTGTTTGAGACTCGTCCGTATAATACTGGCCTTCACTAAGGAACAAGTCCTGCGCCTGGATTGCCAGGGCAGAACTTGCCAATAATGTTGATGTCAATAATAATCTCTTTATCATCTTTTTAATATTCAGTGTTCTGAGGATCCCAGTTTGTCCAACCGGCTGTCCAATCGTTTGTTCCATCAAAAGCTCCTTTGTAAGTTACTTTTTCAAAGAAGCTGTTATTCAAGACTTCATCAACAAATTCGGCTCCTTGTACGGCAGAAGCAACAACAGAAGAATAGTCACCGTCTTTTGAAATAATTTCGTTGGTGGTTGCCAAAGTAGTATTGTTACCAGCGCGGTTGAAGAAGTTCTCGCTTACCTTTTCGTCATCGTAGAAGTTCTTCCACATACCGGCAAAGATTACATTCTTAACGGCGATACCATCATTTGCCGTACCTTTCTTATCCGTTGCACGAAGTCCGTAAGGCCATCCCGTGAATACGGAGTTGTAGACATTCAAACTCGAATTACGGCGCAGGTGCATGGCAGCCTGGAATTTACCTCCTTTGGCTCCATTAGCGGCATCGGCTGTCTTTGCTTCAACCTCGGCTTGTGTCATATCAGAAACCTTTCCATAGAACGGACCGATCAAAGTCACGTTGGAGAAGACAGGCTTCGTAAGCGGGGTATTGGAAGAACCACTTGCATCATTATCGGATTCGAAGCCGTTAGAGTCGGAAGTATCAGCGATGTCCTTGTCACGCACACTCAACAGAAACTGCAAGTTACCCGTATAGCCGTAATCGGTATCGAAATCATCGTCCCAACCTTTGTAAGCAACCAAATGCTTAGCATTGACCGTTCCACCGAACCATTCATACGAATCGTCATTAGAATAAGACACCTGTACGAACTCCACTTCCGTACCACTACCGACACCACCGAATGTCAGACCGTTGATCTCCTTGTCGGGTTCCAAAGGATAGCCAGCAAATTCAATACGGACATATTTCAACTTACCAGAGCTTTCACCATTAAATTCATCGGAGGTCGTGTTACCATATTCCGTTCCGGGTCCACCCTCGATAACCGGTCTTTTTGTCTGGTTTACACGAGCATTACCGCAGATAATCAAACCTCCCCAGTCTCCCGTCGCACGCTTGCCCGGTTCTTTATCGGAAGTAAAGACGATCGGTTTGTCAACCGTACCTTCAGCCATGATCTTCGCACCCGGTTCGATAATCAAAGAGGCAGCCTTTTCACCGGAAGAAACAGATATACCCTTGATGACCGTTCCAGCTTCAATTGTCAACGTAGCACCCGGTTTTACATAGACAAAGCCTTTCATATAGTTCTTATCTGCAGCATTCAGCGTAAGATCGGAAGTTATCTCTCCCTCCAAGATCACTTCTTTGGAAGACGGAGCCTCATTAGAAACAGTCACTGCACAAGTTGCCGTCTTATTGCCATCCTTTGTCGTAGCGGTGATCGTGGCAGTACCCTCGGTAACCCCTGTCACCTTACCGGCATCTACTGTTGCCACCTTTTCATCGGAGGAACTCCATGTTATCGTTTTATCCGTTGCATCGTCCGGAGTAATGGTGGCAGACAATGTCACAGACTCG